>Ga0233425_10005334_pt1 | contig 20408 bp, 17 predicted proteins | sample Watercolumn_Towu_2_FD_181712 | JGI IMG/M metagenome (GOLD analysis project Ga0233425, IMG submission 181712) | Freshwater microbial communities from Lake Towuti, South Sulawesi, Indonesia - Watercolumn_Towuti2014_140_MG | ecosystem: Environmental > Aquatic > Freshwater > Lake | place... | reverse complement strand
TTCATTCAGGCCCTTCGGGGCCTTTTCCGATTCGATATCCGTCGAGAACCCGTATTTATACGCCTCGACGTCAATCGACTCGACAGCCGCAACGGTCTCCTTAAGAGCCGCCATTCCTCTTCTCCTCGTCACGACGGGTTCAAGGCCCGCCGGCCGATCGTTCCGCCTCCGCCCAGCCCTTTTAGACGTCGACTAGGCGGCGGAATGTCGGGACCTCATACGATCCACGACATGTGCAAGAACCTTTCCAAATTGTTCTACATCTTCTTGCGTCGAAGACCAACCGAAACTGGCCCTCAGCGCCTCCTTCTCCACCGCGCCCATGGCTGCAAGCACATGCGATTCCGCCACCTTGCCTGAAGAACAGGCCGAGCCTGCTGATAGCGCGACATTCTCGAGGTCGAGCGCCATCAGCATGGTGCGCGGGGCGAGGCCGGGTATCGCGAAAGCGCTGGCGTTGGGCGCCCGCGACGCCCTCGAACCGTAGAATCGGGCGTCCGGCGCGACTTTCAAGACTTGCCGCTCAAGAGCGTCGCGCAAATCTGCAAGCCGCGCCGCCTCCCCGGCCAAATCTGCCGTCGCCGCCCTCAACGCCGCTGCAAAGCCGGCAATTCCAGGCACGTTCTCCGTCCCAGCCCGATGTCCGAATTCCTGGCCGCCGCCGCGCAGAATCGGGGCCTCCAGATGCAGGCTCTCGTCGCGGAAGGCGAGCGCGCCGACGCCCATGGGCCCGCCGAGCTTATGTGAGGAAAAGAACAATATGTCCGCGTCGGTCGTCGCGAATGTCGTTTCGAGCCGGCCGACCGATTGCACGGCGTCGCAAACGACGACCCCATTCGCTCCGTGAATCAGCGCAGCGGCTTCCGCGACCGGCTGAATGACGCCGGTCTCATTATTGACGGCCTGCAGCGCCAGCATCACGCGCTCGCCGGAATGCCGCGCGAGCGCCGCCTCCAGCGCTTCGAGCGCGATCAAGCCCTTGCGGCTGAGCGGAATGGTTTCCACGGCGGCCAGCGGGAAGCGGTGGCCCTGCAAAACGCAGAGATGTTCGCCGGCGCCGATGAGCAATACATCGATCGGCGCTTCATCGCCCTCCCGGCGGAGCGCCGGGGAAAGCGCGAGGCTCGCCGCCTCGGTCGCGCCGCTCGTAAAGACGACGCTCCGGCGAGGCGCGCCGACCGCCTGGGCGACCACAGATCGCGCCTCTTCGAGCAAGGCCTTGGCCGCCCTGCCCTCGGCATGAACGGAGGAGGGGTTGCCGAGCGTCTCAAGCGCGTTGAGCATCGCCGCCCGCGCCTCGGGGCGCAGCGGCGACGTAGCGTTGTGATCGAGATAGACGCGGGTGGACATGTTGGCGCCCATTTTAGCAGAGCGCGGCGGCTCCGGCGCATTTCTTGTATCCGCGCCTAAGCGTTCCGCTCCCCCGCGAAAGGCGATTCATGCAGATCGAGATCGACAAGCCCCATGTGGAGGCGCTCGTCGCGCGCTTTCCGGCTCACGCTGGCCTCTCTGCGCAGTTGCGCTTTTCAGACCGCGTCGAGGCGGACATCTCACATTTCAGTCCCGAGGAGCTCGATTTTCTCGGCGCGCTCTACCACGACGCTGGCCCGCAGCTCCGCGCCCGCGCCGCGCAGCTCGCGACCCTGCGCGCCGCGATGGAAGCCAAGAGCGCGCGCTTTGCGGCAGAAGATCTCGAAGACGTATTGCCAGCGCTGGTGCGTTATCTGACGACGGAAGCGATCCGCGGCTGGCTTTTCACCGCCAATGTCACCGCGAAACCCCTGCCCTACGTCATCACGCGTTTCGACTATGTTCCGGCCTCCAACGACGAAGCTGGAAAAATCCTGATCGAACTGAAGGCCAACGCCAAGGGCACGCTGCAGTCGAACCTCATTCGCATCATGAGTTCGGACATCGCCGGCCGGACCATTGGCGAAATACTTGCGGCGCGAGGTTTCGTGCGGGAAACGCCAGCGTTGATCGAAGCTTTCGACGCCGCGAGCGAGACCTATTACGACTGGCGCGGTCGATACGGCGCGCAATTTTCGGCGAAAGGCATCGGCTTCCATGCCGAAGATCCGACGTCGACGCACCGCGACACCGACTGGTCCCGTAAGGACATCATCGTGCTGTCGAGCAACGGTTCTGAGGCGCGTCTCGTCAATGACGAAAGCATTCTCACAGGCCGCAGCCTGACGCTGGAGGCGCCCGGCGACGTCCTCGGCCATTTCCTCCGCAAAGCCGGCAAGAGCAATCGCTTCGCCGCCGAAGACGAACTTGCAGAACTCAAGGAGCTGATCCCCGAAGGCCTCTTCACGCAGATTCCGGTGCATCCTTACATCTTCATGTTCCATCTCGATCTGCATCACTACGTCTGGGTGCATGTCGACGAGATGCAGCCCTATCGCTATCAGCCGGAGTTGCGGGATAAGCTTATTCTTCCTGAGGAACAGACAGATCTCATCGACATTCTGACCGCCGAAATGGATGTGCTGATGGACGACATCGTTCAGGGCAAATCCGGCGGCACGACCGTGCTCTGCGCCGGCCCGCCCGGCGTCGGCAAGACGCTGACGGCGGAGGTCTATTCCGAGATCATCCAGCGCCCGCTCTATCGCGTCCATTCAGGCCAGCTCGGCCTCAATGTTTCTACGATGGAGACGGCGCTGAAAGATATTCTGACGCGCGCGCAGCGCTGGGGCGCCGTGATGCTGATTGACGAAGCCGATGTTTATATCAAGCGGCGCGACGACAATATCGCCATGAACGCCGTCGTCGGCGTCTTCCTGCGCGTGCTCGAATATTTCAACGGCCTGCTGTTTCTCACGACGAACCGGGTCGATGACATTGACGAAGCGATCGTTTCGCGCTGTATCGCGCTCATCCGCTACGCGCCGCCGGACGACGAGGCGCGGCGTCGCATCTGGCGCGTCATGGCCGGCCAGTTCGAGCTCGCCTTGGACGATGCGCTGATTGAGCGGCTGGTGATGACTTTCCACGAGGCGACAGGCCGCGATATCAAGGGCCTCGCGAAACTGACCGCCAAGTTCTGCCACCAGAAAAACGTTGCGCCGAGCCTGCCGGTTTTCCAGCGCTGCGCCATTTTCCGTGGGCTGGAGATCGCGCGCGCCGCCTAAGTCGCCGGTCGAGGGACGAATTTCCTTGCAATTCACTGTGGCCCGCGTGGTAGAAGGCGCGCCTGCCAGTTTCGCAAGGATTCCGAATGCCCGAGGTTATCTTCACCGGTCCGGCCGGCAGGCTCGAGGGCCGCTTCCATCAGTCCGCCACGCGCGGCGCGCCGATCGCGATCGTGCTGCATCCGCATCCGCAGTTCGGCGGCACGATGAACAATCAGATTGTCTATCATCTCTACTATTCCTTCGCGGAGCGCGGCTTTTCAGTGCTGCGTTTCAATTTCCGCGGCGTCGGTCGTTCGCAGGGCTCCTTCGACCATGGCTCGGGCGAGCTTTCCGACGCGGCGGCCGCGCTCGACTGGGCGCAGGCCGTCAACCCGGAAGCGCGCGCCTGCTGGATCGCCGGCGTCTCTTTCGGCTCTTGGATCGGCATGCAGCTTCTCATGCGCCGGCCGGAGATCGAGGGCTTCATCTCGGTCGCGCCGCCGGCGAACCGTTTCGACTTCTCGTTTCTCGCGCCCTGCCCTTCTTCGGGACTCTTCATTCATGGCGACCAGGATCGCGTCGCCCCGCTCAAGGAAGTGACGGGGCTCATTGAGAAGCTCAAAACCCAGAAGGGCATTCTCATTGAACATGCGGTGGTCGAGGGCGCGAACCATTTCTTCGAGAACAGGGTCGAGCCGCTGATCGCCCATGTCGACGCCTATCTCGACAAGCGTCTCGGCAATCCGCCGAGGATCGCTATTCCCGCGCGCGGGGATTGACGCTTTGGCGTCATTCCCGACGCGTGCAACGCGCGCGATCGGGAATCCAGAGCAAATATGCTGACGTTTTTATGGATTCCCGATCAGGCTTTCGGCCTGCCGGGAATGACGCCCTACACGCCAGCGCGCGCGAGCACCCCGCCGCGCATCGCCTGGGGCGCGCCGGTCGTGGTCGGGAAAGTGATCGGCAGCCCTTCAAGCATGCGCACTGCGAGATAGGCGAAGGCCTGCGCCTCCATCGAATCCGCCGACCAGCCGACAGCGTCCGCCGTCGTCACCTTGCATGGCAGACGCATCACCAGTTCGCGCACGAGGATCGGATTGCGCGCGCCGCCGCCGCAGACGATGAGCAATTGCGGCTGCGTCGGCAAATGCGGAAAAAGCCGCAGCACTGAAGCCGCCGTAAAGGCGGTGAGCGTCGCGGCGGCGTCTTCGGTCGAGAGCTTGGCCACCGCGTCGAGCGCGAAGGCGTTGCGGTCGAGCGATTTCGGCGGCGGCTGATCAAAGAACGGATGCGCCAGCATCTTGAGCAGCGCCGCTTCGTTGACGCGTCCGCGCGCCGCCATATGGCCATGCCGGTCGATGGGCGCGCCCGTGCGCTGTAGCATCAGATCGTCGATGAGCGCATTGCCGGGGCCTGTATCGCAGGCGATCGGCTGCTCGTTTTCCGCCACGTAAGTGACGTTGGCGACGCCGCCGATGTTGAGCAACGCAACTTCGCCCTTCATGCCTCCGGCGATAACGAGCGCGCGGTGAAAGACCGGCACGATTGGCGCGCCCTCGCCGCCCGCGGCGATATCCGCCGCGCGAAAGTCATAAGCGACGTCAATGCCGAGCCGCGCCGCGAGCGCCGGCCCATCGCCGATCTGAATCGTGAGTCCTTGCTTCGGACGGTGCAGCACCGTCTGGCCATGAAAGCCGACGATATCGATGCTGGCCGGGTCGATGTCATTGTCCCGCAACAGCGTCTCGACCGCCTCTGCGTGGCGGTCGGTCACCATCCGCTCGGCGAAGGCGAGAACGCCGGGCCGCGCGTTTCGGTCCTCTAACGTCGCGGCTTCGGCGAGCGCGTTGCGCAGCAGCGCGCGATCGGCGTCATTATAGGGGTAATGTCCCGTCGGCCCGAAGGCGACGGCCGCGTCGCCGTCTGTTTCGATCAGCGCGACGTCGACGCCGTCCATCGACGTGCCGGACATGAGGCCGATAGCGCGGTAGTTGGGCACGGGCCGATCACTCACTCGCGGTAATCAACTAAATGGGCGCCAACCCGAGTTCATTAAGTAGAGTCATCGCTTTTTCTAGACGGCCAGATTTCGCTTTGCCCGGCTTACGACGATCCAATTCTTCTTGCCAATTAGGCAATTTCTCCACCTGAATCAGCCAGTGGATGGTAGCAGCAAGCTCCAAAACAGTTGAATTCTCGGAGTGAAGTCTTTCGAGAAGATTGCTAGCGCGTTGCTGGGGCAACTCTCCCAATTGTTGAAAATCTGACACAGGTCGATGGCTTCGGAATATGCTGAAAGGAGCACCGTCCAGTTTTCGAAACTCAGTTGTTTCCTCCAAAGTATCCCAAAACTTCGCGTCCGTGACAGCGTCGGCGATTGCTTCCGAATAAGGACCATAATGATGGTAAGTGAACTTGGCGTCGCTTTTCAGGCCCTTCTGCTCCAGCAAGTAGACTATTTTTTGCAGACGGATTCGTCCGACGAGTTCGCCTCCTGAGAGAGCGACAACGCCAACGACGATATCATCGAGTTTCGTCATCGCGTTCTCCGGTAATCTTCAAAACTGAATTTCGTACTGATTCGTCTAGAAAATAATAACGCAGAATTTCCTCGCCTGCCGCCAACGCCTGCACAGGCTTAGAAAGGCGAGCGACATCAACTGGTTCCTCGTGCTTGCGTTTGATATAAACCCTCTTGTGAGGCTTCACATTTTCCCGTTGCGCATCCTTGTAGATTGAGAGCGGCGCTCGATCCACGAAGATCGAATTTTCCATTTTTGGTAGCAATTCCGTATCAATGAAACGTCGACGAGCCTTGTCGATAGCGGTCGGATTCTGTATGTCAATTGCAACAGATTTCATTAACTTTCGATCGCGAATGCGTTTCGCTTGATCCTTTAGAGAGCCATTACCTCTTTCGGCCGTTATCTCAATGGCGCTCCAAACGACCGCATCATCGAGATCAAGGTATCGACTGATATTTGGCTCTTCCGCGTAGTAGGCTCGTAGTGGGTGATCTTCGTGCACGGCAAGATTCGCAGCGACTCCCCTAGCTGATTCATTCGCAAATTCGAAAAGGAATTTGGATATCATTTGTTCCATTCCGCGCGTCGCGTGATGGAGATAGACTTGCGAATAAAGATGATACCGCGCCAGAATGAACGCTTCGACAGCCTGTAGGGCTTTCTCTTCGAAGGCAAATGTTTCGATATTTTCTGTAGGGCTTTCTGAATGATCGATAGCGACCGCGCTCTCTCCTTCCTCCACCACACTCGGCACCTGCACCACTCTCAGATTGTCCAACAGCCACTCAAAGTCGATCGCGCCCGCGCCCGAGCCCGTCATTAAGCGGTCGCGCTGAAGATAGTCGAGGCGATCCGCGTCAAACGAACTCGAAACAACAGCAGCATAAATGTCGGTTGGATCGGTCGTGAGTAAGGACGCCACATCGTCAGCGATAGCGCCACTGGCACCGAATATTTCTTTGAGCACCTGTCGAACGCCATGCCTCTCCGAAGCAATGATCTCGGCAGTCCAGTGCTCGTGATCTTTGTAAAGGCCCAGTCGATCCTTTAAGCGGTCTTTTTCGGCGATCTCAAAAGCGTGGCTGAATGGCCCATGTCCGATGTCGTGCAATAGAGCAGCAATTAGCGCGACTCTTGCTTTATTGGGATTCCAGTCTGAGCATTGCTTCTTGGCTATTTTCATCAATTTGCGTGCTACGTGGAAGACGCCAATTGAATGTGCGAAGCGCGTATGGGTTGCGCCTGGAAATGTGAATTCCGAAACTCCCAGCTGCTTAACGCGTCTGAGACGTTGGAACTCAGGAACATTAATCAGCTGCCAAGCCGCTTTATCAACTTCGCTGTCCCTGTCCTCCAGATCGAAAATAATAAGGTTGTGAACTGGATCGCGTATTCGCTTAAAATGAGCCATCTGAAGTCCGTTTCGGAACCCCTAGGGGAAATGGAATCAAAGTGAATCGACCATGACTTGAACCGCAAGAAAAGCCTTACCTCCTCCCCTCCCAGGCCCATGCCGCCACCACCGCGCCCACCAGCGCCAGCATCGCCCACAATCCCAGACCCAGCGGCGCGATTTCGACGCCGACGAGCGTCGAGGCGCCGGTCTGCCGGACGCCGATCCAGTCGGAGCCGCCGTAGCGGTTAGCGTCGCGCAATTCGACGACGCGCGGCATCGAGACGGTGTCGGCGCCGCCGGTCGAGAGTCGCCGCGCCGTTCCGCCTGTCGCCTCCATAAGCGGCTGCAGTTTCTCCGTCGTCGACGCGACTTCGCGGAACTCGCGCGGATTGGGCGGGCCGACATTGACGAGCGCCGTCAGCCCCTCGCTCTCGAAGCGCCACAGGCCCATCTCCTTGGCGTCGAAACGCGCGCGCCACAGTCCCGGCTCGCTTTGCGCGACCGCGATCTCGTCTCGCGCGCCCGACGGCGCCGTCGCCATCACCGGCGCGGGCCTCTCCTTCATCGTCTGACGTTCGACGCTCACCTCGCGGCCATGCGCCGAGGCGCGCAGCGCCTCCTCTTCGAGATCTGGCTCCTTCATCAGCCAATGCGCGAGGCGGCGCATCAGATCGACATGCGGACCGCCGCCCTCGAAGCCCCGCGCCCAGAGCCAGATCTGGTCGGAGAGCAGCAGCGCCACGCGGCCCTTACCCTCGTGAGAAAGCACCAGCAGCGGCTTGTCGCGCACGCCGGACATGATCGAGTCGCCCTTCAATACATTGGCGTCGACCTGTCGAAACCATTCGCCCCAATTCGGCGGCTCGGAATTGGCTCCCGCGAGACCCCGCGTCACCGGATGCTTTTCGCCATCCTTGCTGACGTGGGCGCGAAACGCTTGTTCGATAAGCGCGCCGTCGGGCCGGGCCGGGAGTATGTTTTCGAGCGGCGAGTAATAGAGGCCGCGCAGCGTCGCATAATCGGGACCAACCGCCGCGAGAAAGGCGCCGCCATTCTCGACGTAATTGGCGATATTCTCGAAATAGATCGACGGCAGAGTCGTCTGGCTCGAATAGCGATCGAAAATGATGAGATCGAATTCGTTGATCTTGCGGCCGAAGAGGTCGGCGGTCGGGAAAGCGATCAGCGACAATTCATTCGCCGGCGTGATGTCGAGCTTCTCCGGCGGTCGTAGAATGGTGAAATGCACCAGTTCGACATTGGCGTCGGCGCGCAAAAGATTGCGCCAGCTTCGCTCGCCGGGATGCGGCTCGCCCGACACGAGCAGCACTTTGAGTCGATCGCGAACGCCTTCGATCGACAGCACGGCTTTATTGTCGAGCGGCGTCAGCTCGCCGGGCGCCGACGGAATTTCAAGCTCGACGACATTCTGTCCGCCATGTTCGATGCGCATCGGAATGCTGACGATGTCGCCGGGCAAGGGGCTGAAGGTCGGCAGCGCCTCGCCGTCACGACGTACTGAAATTGGAATGCGGGCGCCGTCGCCGCCGAGATCGACGACGCGCGCGCGGATGATCTGATCCTTGCCGACGATGCCGAAGCGCGGCGCCTCGACGAGCTCGATGCGTCGGTCGCGCTCGCCGTGATGCCCGGTCACAAGCGCATGTACGGGCGCCTTAAAGCCGAGCGCTTCGGCTTTAGCGGGAATATCGTGAACGACGCCGTCGGTGAGAAGAATCGCGCCGCCGACGCGCTCCGGCGGCACGTCCTTTAACGCCTCGGCGAGCGCGCCGAAGAGCTTGGTGCCGTCATTGCCGGAAGCGTCGTTCGTGACAGTGATCGTGCGCGTTTCGACGTCGCCAAATTTCGCAAGCGCGGAGTCGAGCGCCTTGCGCGCCTCTTCCGTCTGCGCGTTTCTCGCGCCAAAATTCTGACTGTCGCTCTTGTCGATGACAACCGCGACGATGCTCTTTTGCGGATCACGCTTCTCGCGCACGAGCGACGGATCGGCGAGCGCCGCAATCAGCAAAGTGAATGCGAAAGCGCGCACCGCTGCTCCGCGTTGGCGTTTGACCGCCATCAGCGCCAGCGCGCCGGCGCCAAGAACGGCGAGGACGATCAGCGCCGACCACGGAACGAGCGGCGAGAAGGCGAGCGTGAGGTCGCTCATGTCGTCGTGCTCCAAACGTCTCGACGAATGCCCAGGCCCCTCACCTCACCTCTCCCCGCTTTCGCGGGGAGAGGGGTCATCAGCGGCTCGCCTTCCCCTGTATGCGTTTCGCGATGCGTTAGCCGCCTCCTCTCCCCGCTCGCGGGGAGAGGTAAGGTGAGGGGCATGGGTGAGTTCGCGTCGCGCTTATCGCTGCTCACTGGCCCAGCCTTTCCAGCAAGTCGCGCACATGCACCTGATCGGACTTATAGTTTCCGGTCAGCGTATACATGACGAGGTTGATGCCGCCGCGCAGCGCCAATTCGCGCTGACGCGCGCCGCCAGGCGTCAAGGGAAACAGCGGCTGGCCGCGCTTGTCCTGCGCCCAGGCGCCGGCAAGGTCGTTCGAGGTGATGACGATCGCCGAGACGCTGTCCGTCGCACGTACTGGACGCGCGGCCTGATCTTTGGGCTCAGGCGGCAGCGCCTCGACCCAGGTCTCGCCATTGGCGTAACGGCCGACGAATCCGTCGAGCAGGTAGAAAGTCTTGGTGATGACGTGGTCGCGCGGCGTCACTTCGAGCGGCGGAATGTCGAGGCCTTTGGTGAGATCGCGCAGCCATTGGGTCTCCGGCGTCGGCGCGCCGCCGATGCGCTGCGCGAGCGCGTCGCGCGTATCGAAAACCACCGTGCCGCCCTGTTTCATATAGGCGGCGACTTTGGCCACCGTCTTGGCCGACGGCTGCGGCGCGCTCGCCACGATCGGCCAATAGAGCATGGGATAGAAGGCGAGTTCATCCTTCGCCGGATCGACGCCGACGGGATCTCCAGGCGAAAACGACGTGCGCATGTTCAGCGCCTGAGTGAGCGCTTCAAGTCCCAGTCGCGAAGTTTCGTCGACGTGGGCGTCGCCAGAGACGACATAGGCGAGCCGCGTCGTCAGCGCGGCGTCCTTGTCGCGTTGGCTGGCGGTCGATTTCGGCGCGGGCTCGGCGCGCGTTTCATTCGACGTCGCCCCTGCGAAGAGCAGCGCCAGCAAGGCCGCGGTCGCGGCGCCGAAGGGCCGTAGACGCAACTTGCCCGCAAGCGCCATGGCGATCAATGCATCCGCGACAAAAGCGACGAGAGCGAAGACCAGCAGCGGCCCGCGCAAATCGAGCTGAGCGCCGGAGCGCAACGCGGTCGCGCTCAGCCCGGCGGCTGCGAAATCGAAAGCGCTGATTTCGTCGGTGGGACGCAAGGTCTGCACGGCGACGAACGCCTCTCCCGCTCCGTAAAGTCCCGGCGGATGTTCGGCGCTCGCTGGACCCTCAAAGCCCGGCGGAATGCTCTGCGCCGTCGGACCGGGCGCGCCGAGCGCGCCAAATCCGTCGAGAACGCGCATCGGCGCCAAAGCCGACTGCTCGGCCACCATATTGGATTGTTCGCCGCCTGAGGGCGTCGACTCCCCCGCCATGGCGCTGATCCGTTTCAGCATCTCGACGAACAGCCCAGAGATCGGCAGATTCGACCAATTGGCGTCGGCGTTGACGTGGAACAGCACGATTAACCCCTTGCCGCGTCGTTCCGCGGTAACGAGCGGCGTGCCGTCGGAAAGACGCGCCCAGGTCTTATCCGCAAGTCCCGGATCGGGTTCAGCGAGAACCTGCCGCTGCACCGTGACGTCCTTCGAAGCGGGCAAGCCGAAGAACGGACTCGTGGCGTCGAATTCGGCCAGAGACTTCGGCTCCTCCCAGGACATGGCGCCGCCAAGCACGCGGCCATTCCTGCGCAGGCGCACCGGCAGCAAATCATCGGCGGCGTTGGCGAGACGCGGCCCTGCAAAGCGCACAAGCGTCCCGCCCTCTTCGACGAAGCGCGACAAGGCGTCGAAAGTTTCGCCGGGCGCGATGCCGACATCGGCGAGCGCGATGATGTTGGGATTCTCGGCGAGCAGCGCCTGCACAGGATCGACAACGCCCGGACGCGCCATTCTGATCTGCGCGAAGGGCGCCAGCGCCTTTTCGAGATAGTAGAGCGGCGAGAGCAGCGGCTGCGCCTGATCGGCGCTTTCCCCGCCGACAAGCGCGACGCGCTTCACTTTCGAGCGCGCGTCGAGCAGCGCGACCGCGCCGGCGGAATTCTCGCCTTCGATGCGCAGATGACTCACCTCATTGCGCAGTTCGACCGGCAGTTCGATTTTCGCGCTAACGCGCGGGGCGCCGTTGAAATCCGCCGTTGTGCGGCCGATCGTCCGACCTTTGACGTCAAGGGCGTCGATGACCGCTGACGCGTCATCGCCGGTTCGCAGCACGTCGACGCTGAGCGCAGCGGCGTCGTTTGTCGGCGCGGCAAGCGCACGCGGCGCGTGATCTTCGACATAGACCTCAACGCCGCTTGCGCCGGCCTCTTTCAGCGCCCGGGCGAAGCCAGCGGCATCGCCCTGCGCGATCCCATCGCTGATCCAGACGATACGCGCGCCCGGATGCACTCGAGCGAAGGCCGTAGCCTGTTCGCCGATGGCTTTGCGATCAGGCAGAAACGGCTTGGGCCGCGCCGAGCGCAATTTCTCCATCGCGCGCCCCCCGTCGCCGGGGACCGGAGCGGCCGTCTCGGATGCGAGAGCGACAGCGACCGGGCCGCCGGCGCGCGCGGCCGACTCGATGATCGACGCCGCTCCCGCAACGCGTCGCTCCCATGTCGGCGCCGCCGCCCAGCCGTCGTCGATGACGATCAGCATGGGAGCGGAGGACGCCACGACGCCGCTTGGCGCAAAGACAGGCCCCGCCATCGCCAAGATCAATGCAGCGGCGAGCGCGAGCCGCAGCGCCATCAGCCACCAGGGGGTTTTTGCGGGCGTTTCTTCGTCGGGCTTAAGTTCACGCAGGATTTTTGTCGGCGGAAAGACGATCTCGCGCGGACGCGGCGGCGTCACCCGCAACAGCCAATAGATAAGCGGAAGGCCGATGAGCCCGACGAGCGCAAGCGGCGCGGCGAATGAAAACATCAGCGCCGCTCCTCGAAACCGAGCCCGTCCGTTCCGAGCAGTCCCATGGCGAGGGCCAGCGCAGCTTCCGCGGCCGGCCTGTCGGTGCGATGTTGCAGGAAGATAAAGCCGACATGTTGCGCGGCGCGCCGAATGGCGTCGCGATGCGCCTCGAACCGCCGCGCATAGGATGCGCGTAAGCTGCCGGCGTCGCCTGCGTGAAAGGCGGGGCCGCCATCAGTGTCGAGAAATGTCGTTTCGCCAGAGAACGGCAGCGTCTCTTCGCTGGGGTCGGTCACCATCAGGATCGCGCCAGAGGCGCCGGCGTCGGCAAAGCGCCGCAGTCGCGCCGCGAGCGCCTCCGGTTCAATCAGAAAATCGGAGATCAGCACGACTCGGGCGCGGGGGCGCATTGGAGCTTGCGGCGGAAGATCGTCGCGCGCCGCCTCCATCGCGTTTTCAGCCAGAGCGCGCGCCAGCCGGTCGATAACATCGCGGGCTGACACGGGCGCGGTAAGGCCAAGCGCCGCCGCCCGCTCGCCGCCGCGAACCAGCACGTCAGCCAGCGCAAGCCCCAACGTCACCGCGCGAGACAGCTTGTCGTCGGACGCGAGGGACGAGCTAAAGGCCATGGAGGGCGAACAATCCATCCATAGGAAATAGTCGTGCGCCGCCTCCCATTCACGCTCGCGCACATAGAGCTGATCGCCGCGCGCCGAGCGGCGCCAGTCGATGCGATACGCCGCCTCGCCGGAGGCGAATGGCCGATATTGCCAAAAAGTTTCGCCGACGCCCGCGCGCTTGCGGCCGTGAACGCCATAGGCGAGGCTCGCCGCGATCTCCCGGGCGCGGGCCACAAGCCTCGGCATTTGGCTCGCGAGATCGGCCGCCGCGGCGCCGTCAGCTGGCTTGCGCAGCGCAGGATCGTAAACGCGCGTCGTGACGTCAGAAAACATCGTCAGCCTTCTCGGTCGTGGCGCGGCCGCCTATCGCAACGACGGCGAATAAGACGCAAGATGCGTCACCCGACCCGCGTCACGAGCGTTTCGATCACGTCGGAGACGGTCATCTCGCGGCGCGCGGCGAAATTGAGCGCCATGCGATGACGCAGCACTGGCGCGGCGAGTTTCGCCACATCGTCGATCGACGGCGCAAGGCGGCCGGTGACAAGCGCCCTGGCGCGCGTCGCCAGCATCAGCGCCTGCGCGGCGCGCGGCCCCGGCCCCCAGGCGACATGCGGCGCAACTTCGGGATCGCCCTCGTCGGGGCGCGCGGCGCGAACGAGATCGAGAATCGCGTCGACGACCTTTTCGCCGATCGGAAGCCGGCGTACGAGCCGCTGGGTCGCCATCAGCTCTTCGGCGTCGAGCGCCTGGCTCGCTTCGGCCATCGTCTCGCCTGTCGTCTCCAGCAGCACCCGCCGTTCGCTGGCGCGGTCGGGATAGTGCACGTCGATCTGCATCAGAAAGCGGTCGAGCTGCGCTTCGGGCAGCGGATAGGTGCCCTCCTGCTCCAAGGGGTTTTGCGTCGCGAGGACATGGAAAGGCCGCGGCAAGTCATGCCGCTTTCCGGCGACGCTGACGTGGTGCTCCTGCATCGCCTGCAGCAGCGCCGATTGCGTGCGCGGCGACGCGCGGTTGATCTCATCGGCCATGAGAAGCTGGGTGAAGATCGGACCCCTGATGAAGCGGAACGAACGCGAACGGTCCGCGGCTTCTTCGAGCACTTCAGAGCCAAGAATATCGGCCGGCAGCAAATCCGGCGTGAACTGCACGCGCTGCTCGGCGAGGCCAAGCACGCGGCCGAGCGTCTCAACAAGCTTGGTTTTGGCGAGTCCTGGCACGCCCACGAGCAGTCCATGGCCGCCAGCCAGTATCGTCACCAGCGCCTGCTCGACGACCTCGTCCTGACCAAAAATGACGGCGCCGATCGCGGCGCGAGCCCGCCCGATATGGTCCAGCGCGCGTTCGGCGGATTGAACGACAGCCGATTCAAGCGAGGTCGTCTTCGTGTCGAGTGAGGTCATTTCAACTCTGCTCAGGCAGCCAGTCTATGGGGAGGATCGCTCGATGGGCGGAGCTGCCGAGTTCCGTCGCAAGTCGATCCAAAGCCGGCACGGTTGGCTTCGCATGGATTTTCAAAGGCGAAGCGGCGGACTTATGGCGCCGCAATCTTGATCTGTCCCTCGCGGCAATTCAAGCGCAACCGGCGCGGTGGCGCGCCATTTTACGCCGAAACCGGCGTCAGGACGTGACAGTTTGTTCATGCGATTCGCATTAAACGGCCTCCTGGCCGACGCCATGTATACTTCAGCGTATACTTTGGCCGACAGCACTCACCCCGAAAGGCGTTCCCGCCCATGTGGCGCGCAATTGTCGAAACCGCCCTGCTCTTTCTCACGCCTTTCGTCGCCTATGCGATTTTCCATTTGTTACAGCGGCGTTGGCCCTTCGTGCGCGAACTCTGGCATGGCAGGATCGTGTCGCTTTTGACGATCGCGGGCCTGCTCGTCGCCATCGTCGGCGTGGTCACGATGGGCCTCACACGGCTCAACCAGGGCGCTTACGTTCCGGCCCATGTCGAAAACGGAAAATTGACGCCGGGCCGCTTCGAATGAACGCCGCGCAGAGACTGCTTGACGATCCGCGGCTCGCGACGCTGTTTGCGGCCCTTGCTAATATGGGCGCCGAGACTCGGGTCGTCGGCGGCGCCGTGCGCGACGCGCTGCTCGGTTTCCCGTCTCACGAGATCGACCTCGCGACGACGGCATTGCCCGAAGACGTCTTAAAGGTTGCGCGCAATGCTGGCCTCAAAGGCGTGCCGACGGGCATTGAACATGGCACCGTGACGATCGTCGTCACCGGAACGCCTTTTGAAGTCACGACGTTGCGCGAGGACATCGAAACTGACGGCCGCTTCGCCAAGGTACGTTTCGGCGGCGACTTCGAGCAGGACGCCAAGCGGCGCGATTTCACCATTAATGCGCTGTCGCTCTCTCCCGACGGAGAGATTCACGACTACACTGGCGGCCTCGCCGATATCGAGGCGCGGCGCATCCGCTTCATCGGCGACGCGGCCACGCGAATTCGCGAAGACTATTTGCGGGTGCTGCGCTTCTTTCGCTTCAACGCCTCTCATGGCGAAGGTCCGTTCGACCGCGAAGGGCTGCATGAGTCGATCGTCGCGCGAGAAAATCTCTCGCGGCTATCGCGCGAGCGTATCCGCGCCGAACTGATGAAACTGCTGCTCGCGCGTCGGGCGCCAGAAATTCTGCGCGCCATGTCTCACGCCGGCGTCATCGAGGTCATCCTCGGCATTGGTTATCCGTCCCGTCTGCAGCGGCTCGCCGAGCGCGAAGCGGCTTTGGGCAAGCCGGCGGACGCCGTCTTGCGGCTCGCGGCTTTCTCGGTGCTGACGGTCGAAGACGCAGAGCGTCTGCGCGACCGCTTGCGGCTCTCCAATGATGAATTCGCGCGTCTTGCCGATACGGCGCGAACGCTCGCGCCTCTACATGGACGCGACGCCCCGCCACCCCCGTCCCATCTACGCGAGATGCTGTTCTTGTGCGGCGCGCGTGCGGCGGCCGACGCGCTGGCGCTCGCGCACACGGAAAGCGTCGCGGCCGTGGATGATGCGGATTGGCTGGAGGCTGCACGCTATCTGGAAGAGACGCCCACGCCCGCCTTTCCTATCAAGGGCGCGGACCTCATCGCGCGTGGAGTCGCGCCGGGCAAGGCTTTGGGCGAGGCGCTCAAGACGCTACAAGCCGAATGGATAAGAGCGGGCTTCCCGCGCGATCCCGCAGTCGTTCAGCAGCTTCTCGAAGACGCGGTCGGAAAGGGTGGGATTTAGACTCGCACCATGGTCGCGCTTGTCGCAAAACGCCAGCCCGTTAACTTGCTGCTTTAATGCGTCGAATGTCTTCCTTGAGCAATTCGTTGACGATCTCATCAAGCGAATGTCCCTTGGCCTCGGCGCGCGAAAGCAAGAACTCCCTCACCTCCCGCTCCAAATGGACAGGGGGAGAAAATTCGAGTTCGCCGCGGAAGAACTTGCCACGCTCACCCTTCGAGAAATCGTATTCGTCTATCATCACGACTACGTCCCTTCTGCCTCCGCCAGCCGCTCGAAAACCCCAAGAACCAAAGCGCGTTTGTCGAAATTGAACACCTCGGTCTCGCGCGCGGCGTCTCGAATCTCGTCCCACGCACGGGCGTAGTCGGCGAGTTTGATGGATGATGCGCCCGCGCCCGCAAGCGCTCGTACGCGCGAATCAAGATGGCGCTGCGTGGCGCGCATGAAGGTCTCATAGGCCGCTTCATTGTCGCGGCCGGTGAGCTTGTCGGCGAGCATATGCGCGCCAAGCCAGTCGACCTGCGGCAGCCGATCGAAAAGCTTTCGCACGGCCGCGTCGAAGGCGAGGCCGTCATCTCCCAGCAGCCGCAGCGCCTCCCGCACCGAGCCTTCCGCGCGAGCGGCCGCGACGATGACATCAGACTCGTGCGCCTCTGACCATGGCGGACCGAGATTCTTGACCGCCGCGATCGCATCTTCCGGCGATAGCGGCCCGAGCATCAACTTGCGGCAGCGCGAGCGGATCGTCGGCAATATGCGTCCCGGCTGATGCGCGACGAGCAAAAACAGCGAGCGTTCGGGCGGCTCCTCAATAAGCTTCAGGAGCGCATTGGCGCTGGCCCTATTGAGATCGTCGGCGCAGTCGACGATGGCGATCCGCCAGCCGCCCGTCCCTGAGGCCTGGTGGAAGGCCTGAATGACCTTGCGCACGTCTTCGATGCGAATCTCGGTGAAATGCTTTTTGGTCTTCTCGTTCCAAGCCCGCCGCAGCAGAAAAATATCGGCAAGCGCCATTGAAGCGATCCGGCGCGCCGCTGGATGGTCTTCGGGAACCGCCAGACTTTCAGCCGACTGAACGGACGCCGCGCTTGGTTCGGGATGGGCGAGGAGAAACCGCGCGAGGCGCCAGGCGAGCGTCGCCTTGCCGACGCCTTCCGGGCCGCCGATGATCCAGGCCTGCGCCATCTTGTTGCGGCGATAGGCGTCGAGGAGTTCGCGCTCGGCCTCCACATGACCGAAAAGCGCGAGCGTCTCCCTGGGATGCGGGGCGTCGTCGTAACGGTCGCTTTCGGGGTTCGCTTCGTCGCGGCTCATTGAGCGGCTTGCGCGGCGTGCGCAAGGAAACGATCGTGAACAAAAGCGCGCACCGCTCGGGCGACGTCATCGACGGACCGGGCGGCGTCAATTACGCAGCAGCGTTCCGGTTCGCTTTCGGCGATGTCGAGAAACGCCTGCCGCAGCTCCTCGTGAAAGTCCGGCTTCTCGCTTTCGAAGCGGTCGACTTCGTCCCCCCCGTCCCTCCGTGACGCCGCCCGGGCCAGGCCTTCATGCGCCGGCAGGTCGAGCACGATGGTCAGATCCGGCCGCGTCTCGCCCACCGCCGCCCGTTCGAGCAACGCCAGAGTCCTGGCGTCCACGCCGCCGCGCGCGCCCTGATAGGCGCGGGTGGAATCGGCGAAGCGGTCGCACAGCACCCATGCGCCGCGGTTCAAGGCAGGCGCGATGAGAGACTCGACGTGATCGGCGCGCGCCGCGGAAAACAGCGCCGCCTCGGCAAGAGGGCCAAGCGGCGCCGCTCGCCCTGAAAGCAGGAAGTTGCGCAGCCTTTCCGCTTTCGGCGTGCCGCCGGGCTCGCGCGTCGTCACCACTTCGAAGCCGCATTCGCGCAAATGCTCGGCGAGCCGCGCAAGCTGGGTGGATTTGCCAACGCCCTCGCCGCCTTCGAAGGTGATGAGGCGGCCTTTTTCGGGCGTCGTTTGAAAGGTCATTTCTTGCCGGAGAGTTTCTGGTGAATGGCTGCAGCGGCTGACTCATAAATGGCGTCGAAGGCGCGCCGCGGAAGCGATCCCTGCTCGACCGATTCGCCGGTCTGCAGCGGCTGTTCGAGCACGACGGCGTTTCCGCGCTTCACCTCGAGATGGCCCACGGTCGCACCGGCTTCGACCGGCGCCAGCAACGGACCTTCGTAGACGATTTTGCCCATGAGCCTCTCATTGGCGCCGCGGGGCAGAAGCACTTTGATGTCTTCCTTGGCCGTCAGCTCCACCGAGCCCTGCGTGCCGCCGTAGACCTGCGCCGGCCCGATGGGCTCTCCGGCTTTGAACAGCTCCTTCTCCTCAAAGTTCCTAAATCCCCATTGCAGCAGTTTGCGCGCCTCTTCGGCCCGCTCCTTCGCACTCTTTGCGCCGTAAATGGCGACAATCAGGCGTCTGCCGTCCTGGGTGGCGGAGCCCACCATTCCATAACCGCTGTCCTTGTCGATATTGCCGGTCTTCAGCCCGTCGGCGCCGATGCTCATTGTGAGCAACGGATTGCGATTCTGCTGGCGAATCTTGTTCCAGGTGAACTCTTTCTCGCCGAAATAGGGATAATATTGAGGGTAGGTCTTGATGACATGCGCCGCGAGCTTAGCCATCTCCCGCGCCGTCACCTTTTGATCAGGACCATCCATTCCCCAGGGATTGCCGAATCGCGATTTGACCAGACCAAGCTCGGCCGCGCGCTTGTTCATCCGCGTGACGAAGGATTCTTCCGCGCCCGCCAGTCCTTCCGCAAGCGTGATCGCGGCGTCGTTGCCGGATTGAATCACGAGCCCCCGGACAAGGTCCTCGACGCGCACGCGGCTATTAAGGGCAAGGAACATCGCCGACCCGCCTGCCGGCGCTCCGCCGGTGCGCCAGGCGTGCTCCGAGACGGTGAACTCGTCGTCAAGCTTCAATTTTCCTTCGGCCAGAGCCTGAAAAATCAGTTCCGCCGTAAGAATTTTGACGGTCGACGCCGGCTTGGCGAAATCGTCAGCGTTTTTCTCATAGAGAACAGTGTTCGTGCCGGCGTCGATCAGAATCGCGCTGGGAGCGCTCGTCTGAAAATTCTGGGCGCGGGCGGACTCCGCGCCGAACCCCGCGAACGCAAGCAGGATGAGGACGAACCATCGCACGGGAAACTTCGACAAGGGCGCGCTTCCCCTATTGACGCCGCAGTGCGGCAGGCGCGGAGAAGATGGCGCGCGACGCCGAAAATTGCAATCGGCGACTTAGAGCGCTTCCCGATCACATGGACCCATGTGATCGATAAGGAATCGCTCAAAATCAAAACGTTGGAGCAGGTTCTCATCGAAAAAGTCTGTCAACTTTTTCGGAACCTGCTCTAGGCGGGCGTCAGTTCGCTTTGAGGGAGTTCAGCGCCTGCCTGACGGGTCGAACCGAAGCTTGACGATCGACAAAATGCGCTGGGCGCATCGGCGGCAGCGGCGCGATGGCTTCCCTAGCCGTCCGGGCCGAAGCAGTTGGCTTTTCGTCGACGCCCGCTTCTTCGCGCGTTGGAGGCAGCGGCGCATCGGTCTCGCGCTCTGCATAAGCCAGCGCCTGATAGTCTGACGCGCCTTCGTAAGCAGCGCGTGACCAGATCTCCGAAGGCGGCGTCGGCGCGTCATCCCGCGCCATTCGCGCCGGCTCGTCATTTGCCGCCATCATCACAGGCGCCGGTTCATCAAGCCGCGCGGGAAGTCCGTCATCGCGCAGCGTCGCAAGCAGTTTTTCGTCGTTGTCGCCGGCAAGATCGGCGGGGCCAATCCATTCGACTTTGACTTGCGCGGTGCCGTGCCTGTGGAAATCGAGCGCATGCGCCACGCGTTGCGAGACGTCCATCACGCGTCCGCCGTGATAGGGGCCGCGATCATTCACGCGCACGACGATAGAATGGTCATTGCGCAAATTGGTCACGCGCGCATAGCTCGGGAGCGGCATCGTAGGATGGGCGGCGGAAATTGAGGCCCGGTCGAATATCTCGCCGTTAGCGGTGCGGCGACCATGGAAATCCGAGCCGTACCAGGACGCCGTTCCAATCGCCGAATAGGGCTTTTCACTTGGGTAGTAGGTTCGTCCGGCGATCTTATAGGGCTTGCCGACCATGTAGGCGCCGCCGCCTTTCGGCACCTCTTCTCCCTCCGCAATGACTCGTGGACTGGGGCGGACGCCATAGCGCGGGTCGATCTGGCCGAGACCGGCCATTCGATGCGAGCCGCTCGAGGAACAGCCCGCAAGTGCGCCGAGACAGACGAGTGGAAGGAGTTTGCCGAGAGCTTTTGAGGGAAAAATGCGCGTGCGCCGCGTTTCAACGATGTTTTTGGACACGACAGATCGCATCGAGACGGTCCTCGTCATCGCTCCCTAACCCG
>Ga0233425_10005333_pt1 | contig 20409 bp, 12 predicted proteins | sample Watercolumn_Towu_2_FD_181712 | JGI IMG/M metagenome (GOLD analysis project Ga0233425, IMG submission 181712) | Freshwater microbial communities from Lake Towuti, South Sulawesi, Indonesia - Watercolumn_Towuti2014_140_MG | ecosystem: Environmental > Aquatic > Freshwater > Lake | place... | reverse complement strand
TTCCGGAGGACTTCAATCAATTTTTTTTCAATGGCTCTTTTCTGCCGGATCTCCTTGATTAAGGGCAAATTGGATGATCCAATATGAAAGGCCCCATAAAGGACTGCCATCAATAATTCCCCGGCCACCAGCACATCTCCCTGCAGATGTTTTTTGCACCGGGTTCCTACCCAGGCGATCAAGGAAAATCCTTTCAAGGCCTCTTGCATAATCTCTAAAGGAACAGCGATTGATTCAGTGATGACTTGGTTTAAGGTAAGGAGCGGGGCCTTGGAGCGCTTGGCTTTAACCAGTTTGGGATAAATTTTGCGGTCCGCTTCTCGAAGATATTTCATCCTCAAAAACATAGCTGTTAAGGCTTGCTCTTTTTTCTGCCATGCTTGGAAAGAACGGGCTTGTTCTTTCCCCCGGGCCTTTTCCAATACGACGATTTTTTCTAATAAGGCCAAGCCGATCAAGGCCCCATGCGCAGCAGCCGCACCGCCTCCCGGATCAGGTTGGGGTTTGGCCAGAGCGGTAAGAAAGGAATCCGACATAAGAGATCCTTGGATAGATCTGTTTTAATGATAAGCGAGTATAAAAAAAGAGGAAACCGGATTCAAGAAAAAAGGGGTAGAGTAAAAAATTTTTTCCAAAAACTATTTTCCAGACTGACATAATGCTGTCAGTCTGGTATAATACAATATATTTTAAACAACGGAGGAACCGAGATGTCTTATAAATTTGATTCCCTGATGCAGATCCTGAATCAACTGGACGGAAATAAAAAAATAACGGTGGAGTCTCTGGGGGAAGACCTGGGAGTGAGCGAAAGAACGATCTATCGTTATCTCAAGGCCCTGCAGGTCGGCGGCTTTCCCGTTATTTTTGATAAAATAAGAGGAGGATATGGTTTTATGGAAGGATATAGTTTGAAGCACCCGGATCTGTCTCCGGAAGAGACATTGGCCTTAAATATTTCCAAGAAGATGATCAAAGGCATGGGCAGCGGTTGGGAAGAAAGTATGGATCGGATTGGGCAAAAGCTCCTGGTTAAAAAAACCGATCTGCCCCGCCATATCGTCCTTTCCGGGAAAGGGCTGGCGACAGAAATAACCGGCCATATTGATCTGATCCATAAGGCCATCATGAATTTTCAGCGGATCAAGATGACCTATCGGCCGCTCTATTCCGATCAAAAGACTAAACGAAAGGTGGACCCCTATTATCTTTTCTTTGAAGAAGACTTCTGGTATCTGCGGGGCTATTGCCACCTCCGGGAAGAACCCAGGACCTTTGCCCTGGACCGGATTACTTCTCTGAAGATGACAGAGGAGTATTTTATTCCCAGAAATTTTGCCCCCGAAGAAGAGCTCTCCGGGGCCTTCGGGACTGTCGTTGACGGAGAGCCAATCGAGGTGGTCCTCAGATTCGATGCCGAGATCAAACCCTATCTCCTGCGGAAAAAATGGCACCAGAGTCAACGGGAACGGGAACTGAGAGACGGACGTCTGGAACTGCGCTTTCGGGTCAACGGCGAGGAAGGGATTACCCAATGGCTTTACCGCTGGCTGCCCCATGTCGAAGTCGTTTCTCCGAGGAAGCTGAGGACTAATATTAAGCAGGATTTGGAACGGGCTTTAAAAAAGTATTGATGGGTACTTCGTTCATCTTGACAAGGTTCATCACTTGTGGCACACTTTACTTAAAAGCTATAATAAGGCCTTTGACGGTAATCGGTATTATTAATTTAGGAGAAACCTATGCCCACCAAGAATCCAAGAATAAATGTTGTATTGGACCCTCCGCTCTATCAGAATGTCCGGTATCTAGCAAAGAAAGACGGTGTTTCGTTATCTACTAAATTGAGGGATCTGGTGAAAGAAGCCCTCGATGTTCAGGAAGATCTTTTCCTGGCAAAATTTGCTGAAAAAAGAGAAAAGTCTTTCAGAGAAACTACGGCCCATACTCACGAAGAAGTTTGGTCCTAACTTTACAGGTTGCTGAAAAAGATTCATCTGCGGCGTTGCCCTCATCCTTCGTCATGGCGACGTATTTTTATATACGACTTATTCCTCAGGATTTCGGGCGTCTTGTATCTGAACTTTTTTGAGCAACCTGTTGATGCTTAAGGTTAGGGAAATAGCTATGGAGAAAACCTACCATCCGGATGTCAAGAAAGTCGACTTACCTAAAATCGATCCGAGAAATAAAGCTATGATTAAAAAGGCTATTGAGGAAAGGCTTCTCCAACAGCCTGAAATATATGGAAAGCCATTACGGCGGACTCTCAAGGGATATTGGAAGTTAAGGGTGGGGGATTATCGTATTGTTTTCAAGATAACAAAACACAAGATTTTTATTTTGGGAATAATCCACCGAAAAGATGTTTATCCTCAAGTTGACCAACGGTCTCTCTAATGCCTGAACTGATTTTTCCCAACACAGAGGCCTTGCAGGCCGGAATCGTTTCCGAGGCGGATGACCGGACCTTAATCCTTACTTCCGGAGGAAGGCTGGCCCGACAACTCCGCCACGGATTTCGTCTCCACCAACAACATAAAGGCCGGGTGGGATGGCTGCGGCCTGAGATTCTAAGTCTCAACACCTGGGTTGAAAAAATGTGGCAAGGGACCTGGCCGGAAGAAACTCGGCCCTCGGCCCTAAAAATCCTCCGACTCTGGGAAGAAGCGGTTAAAGAAGGGGATGTGCCCGAAGGGCTGACCGCCGATATTCAACTCTATCAAATATTAAATGAAACCTACCAGGCCAGGATTCGAAACAAAGTGCCTTCACCTGGGCCCCATGTCCATCCCTTAATCACTTGGCGGGATGAGGTCGTCAAGCGCTTTGAGGTTCTTTTAGATGAACAAGGACTGATACACTCCTCCCATTTACCTCTTAGGGTGCTGCGGGATCTGGCTACCGGTCCAGCGGTTCTTCCGGAAAAGCTTTTTTTAACCGGCTTTGAATTTCCGGCCCCTATTGAGAGAGATTTACTCCAGGTTTTACACAGACGATACGGGGCCGTTTTTTATTCAACCCACAGCCATGCTGAACCGACCCTGAGAGCCGTCAGTCTCCCGAATCAGGAAGAAGAAGTCTTCTGGCTGGTGGAGCAGATCCTTGAGACCGCTCAACAAACTCCTCTGCACCGGATCGGCCTGGTCGTGCCCGCTCTTGCTCAATATGCCCCTTCTCTGGCTACAGCCTTTCAGGAGCTCCTTGGATCGACCATGAATGAGCAAGGCGGATGCTATAACATCTCCCTCGGCCAGCCCCTCTGGAAACAGCCTCTGGTGCAGGCCGGGCTTCTGCCCTTACGGTTTATTTTGGAAGGGCAGTCCCGGACCCTGTTGCTCTCTCTTTTTTTGTCTCCCTTCTATGGACGATGGAAGGCCTATCACTCGGAACTGGCTCAGGCAGACGGCCGGTGGCGAAAACAAGGGGTTGATAAGGGCCTGCAGTCCCTTCTCTCCTGTCTGGATGAAACAAATTTTTTGGAATTCTATTTGATGAAAGGTGGAAATCTTCCGCTGGAAGACCTTTTCAAGCCTTTTCAGATGAAGGAACAAAGCGGCGGAAATTGGGTAACAGCCCTCCTAAATTGCTGGAAGGTGCTGGGCTTTCCAGTCATCGAAGGGCCCGGGGAAGAAGGGTTCTACCGTCACTTTTTAGAAATCCTCCAGGTCATGGCGGGGGACTTGCGAACCACTCCACTGGAGGGAGCTCAATTTTTGGCCTGGCTGAAATATCTGTTATTGGATGCCCTGGTTAATGAGCCCGGCCATGAACAGTCCGGCCTTCAGATCGTCGGATTGATCGAGGCCAGAGGATTGGCCTTCGATCACCTCTTTCTGGCAGGGCTCTCCAAAGGCAGTCTGCCCCAGGCCGTCCGCACTTTCCCTTTTTTGACTCCGGAAGAACGCCGTTTGGTCCAAGGGGCGACCTTCAAAAGTCAATTCGAATTCGCCCAAAGGGCTTTTGCTCATCTTAAGACCATCGCTCCGAAAATGACCCTGACCAGACCGGAAGAGGATCAGGGAGATCCCCTGCCACCCTCTCCGCTTTGGCCGAAGGAAGCCGAAAAAAGAGGACGAAATATTTGGACCTTTCCCGGCCGGGTCTGGATGGGAGCGGAATGGCTTTGTCAAACCAGACGGAAAAGTCTTATGGTCGGCCCCTATGATCCTCCGGAAGATGCCTCGGTTAAGCATTTTGTCCGGCCTTCCACTCTTTCGGTAACGGCCCTGGAAACTTTTTTGTCCTGCCCTTTTAAATTTTTCTCCAAACAGGTTCTTAGGCTTAACCCTTTGGAGGAAATGATCATCGGTATCTCTCCTTTGGAAAAGGGGGAAGTGCTCCATTCGATCCTGGCGTTGATCACCAAAACCCTTCGGCAGCAGGAAGGCTATTCCCTGGAGGTGGAGGGTCCCATGCCTCTGATTGCCCAATGCGTTAAAGGGATCCTCCAAAATAAATCCGGAGATCCCCATTGGTTGTTGGAACAAAAACGGTTGCTCGGTGAAGGCCCGGGCCCGGCTGGGCTATTAGGAACCTGGTTGGAAATGGAACGCGAGCGCCGGAAGGAGGGGTGGCGCTGGGAAAAAGAAGAGATATCTTTTGACCACCTCCGTCTTCCTTCCTGGGGTCTTCCACTCAGGGGCCGAATCGACCGGATCGATCGAAATGAAAATTCCGGCGAGGCCTATTGCTGGGATTACAAAACCGGCCGTCTGCCCGGTTCGAAGGATATCAGCAAAAATTTTCTGGCGGCCCAACTGCCCATTTATCTGTTGGCCTTAAAAACCCTTCCGGATCTTCTTGAAAAAAAGTATCAAAACCCCAGGGCAGGATACATAGGACTCAAATCCGAAGGGGAATTCAGCCTCCAGGAACCTTTTAAGCAAAGTGAGGAATGGGAGGCTTGTTTGCTGGAATGGGAGGGGGTAGTCGGAAATGCCCAAAAGGAAATTCTATCCGGTAGATTTCCGGCTGAGCCTAAGCCAAAACCACGAGGCCACGAACAAGGGGCCTGCCATCATTGCCCCTACCTCTGTCTTTGTGTTTATTGGAGGTCGGCCTGAAGCTGAGAGAAGTTTATGAACGAAGAAGAACGTAAGAAAGAAATTGAGGGAAAGAGTTCCTGATGAGACCCACTTTGCCGGACCAAACCATCCGCCGGGAAGTCCTTTCCCCGGAAAAGTGTTTTCACGTGGAATCGCCGGCCGGGGCTGGAAAGACCTCCTTATTGACGGCCCGTTTTATCCATCTCCTGGCCCAGGTCAACCATCCCCAGGAAATCCTGGCCTTAACCTTTACCAATAAGGCGGCCAATGAGATGCTGGAACGGGTCCTGGCCGTGCTCCGGCAAACGGAAGAGGGTTTTGTCCCTTCTTCGGACTGGGAAAAAGATCTGCAAGAGGCTGCCCAGAGGGCCTTGAAAAAACACGCCCACCAGGCCCATCTTTTTCAGACCCCCGATGGTTTGCAGATTAAAACTTTTCACGGTTTTTGCCATCAAATCATCAGACAAGCTCCGGCCGAAGCCCAGGTGCCTTTAGAGGCGGCCATCCTAACGGAAGAAGAACAACTCCTCTTGCTCCAGGAAGTTCTTGGGCGAACCCAAGAAATCTTATTGGCCCTGCCATCAGATGATCCCAATCGGAGGGCCCTGGAACGATTGCTTCTTTATTTGAACAATAATTGGTCGGCCCTTGCTGAGGACTTGGCCCAATTGGCAACCCAAAGGGATCAGGTCTTGGATCTCTTGAAAGTGGTCCGGGAACACCGGGACCAGAACCACCTGGATCAGGTTTTAAGAGAACGATTGGGCTTTTTTGTCAGCAGGCACCTGGAGGACTTAAAAGAACAGTTTGCTGCAACGGAACTCGGCCGGGAATGGAAGACCTTCCATGACCACCTGGTGATGAAAGGGGCCAGGGCGGGATATGACTTGCCATCCGATCTTCCCGGGGTGGATTGGAAAGATCTGCCCTTTTGGCAGGCCGTGGCTGAGCTGGTTACGACTAAAGAAGGGACGGTCCGCAAACAGTTTGGTCCCCAAAGCGGTTTCTATTCGGGGTTTAAAAAAACCTCCTGGGCGGGTTATTGGGAGTCCCTTCCTCAAACCACGGTAGACCTTTTTAACAAAATAAAACCCTTTCCTTCCCCGGAGACCTCTCCGGTTGATGTGGGGCTGCTCTTTGATCTGATCCTTTTGATTGGTCAGGTTGTGGAGCACTATCGCCTCTTATGTCAAAAACGGGGCGTGATCGACTTCATCGAATTGGAACAGGGGGCCTTAAGGGTCCTGGGTGGTGAGGAGACCCCCACGGATATGCAGCTTCTCCTGGATCAGCGGATTAATCACATTTTGGTGGATGAATTTCAGGACACCAGTTTTAATCAATGGCTGCTTATTCAATACCTTTGTGCCGGTTGGACTCCCGGAGACGGCCGGACCCTTTTTATTGTCGGTGATCCCAAACAATCCATCTACGGTTTTCGAAAAGCCGAAGTCTCTCTTTTCCTCAAGGCCCGCCAGGGGCTCCCTTTAGCCGGTCAGGGGATGCTGCCTTTAATACCGGCCTACATTAGTACCAACTTTCGATCCCGGAAAAACCTGGTGGACTTTATCAACCAACTCTTCTCCCAAACCATCATGGCCCATCCTAACCGGGAGGCCGATGAAGTCCCCTTTCAGACGGCCCTGGCGGCCCCGAACAGAGAGATCGAAAACCCGGGAGCAATCCGTCTGGCCCTATTCGGAAAGGAAGAAGACAATCTCCTGGCCAGACAAAAAGAGGCCTCTTGGTTAGCCGGGGAAGTAAAAAAAGCAGCGGGAGAATCAGGAAATGGCTCGATCGGTATCCTCCTGTTTGCCCGAACCCATCTATCCGTATATCTCCAGGCCTTTTATGCCGTAGGCCTGCAGGTCCAGGTACAGGAAGGTCTTTTGCTGGGGGAACGGCCCGAGGTTCGGGATCTGCTCTCCTTAACCCGGGCTTTGGTTAGACCGCACGATGATCTGGCCTGGGCCGCCCAAGTGCGTTCGGCCTGGTGCTGGGTCGGTTTGGATGAATTGGTAAGGATCGGTCAAGGGCCGGCCATATCCTGGGCGGAAAAGATCAAGTCTAGTTCGCCAGAATCTTGGGGTTCAACCGACGTCCAACGGGTAGGACAGGTTTTGGCTTACTACCAGGGCCAGGTCGGACGGTATCCTTTACACCGGGTGGTCCAAAGGGTTTGGGAAGAACTGGCCGGACCACAAAAGACCGCCGAACGGTTCGGTCTTTACGGTGTTCGTAATGGTCGATATTTTTTAAAGCTCCTTGAGCAAGCCGATGAGGGTTTGCCGGAAGAGACTCTGACCTATCTGGAAATGCTTTTAGCAGGGGCTTATGCCCCGGCAGATCCTTTGGCCTCCCGTTCCGGGGTCCAAGTAATGACCGTTCATCATGCCAAAGGCCTGGAGTTTGATACCGTCTTTTTGCCCCATGCTGACCGAAATCCCTTGGAGGGCGGGTCCCGGGAGGCCCCGCCCTACCTTCTGGAACGCCTGCCTGGGGACAGGGAAGAACACTTGATCGCCTTGCGGCCGGACCGGAGGACCAAAGAGGATACGGGGATGTACGGCCTCTTAAAAGGACTTAGTCAAGAACGGAATCTGGGAGAGGCCAAACGGCTCTATTACGTCGCCCTAACCAGGGCCAAAAAGAATTTGACCCTCAGCGGAATAATCTCCGGAAAAGAGGGGGGGGAAAAGGCTTCGAAACGTTCTCTGCTCTGGTTTATCTTGAACCATCCCGGTTGGGAAGACCACTTGGAAATGCTTAAAGACCCTTCTCCCTCTGAAGCGATTAAAGTAGAATTGGCCCTCCCCCAAGACGAAGAGCCCCTACCGTTTACTCCGGAACCGCTGCCCTATCGAATTTCCTTACCTTCAGGACTTCAGGAAAAAGAAGGCCCGGGGGAAGGGATCGAAAAGGAGGGCGGGCTTTTGGGGGAGGCTGTTCCCGAATCTTTTGGCTTGGCCAGGGGGACGATTACCCATCGAATCCTGGAACACCTGGGCCAAGGGAAGAAATTACCTAATGAAAAGGCCGTGAAGACGGCTTTGGTCAATGAAGGGGTCGAGCTTTCCGCCGCGACCGAAATAGCTCTCTCTATTCTAGAAGAAGTTCAGGCCTGTCTCCAAGAACCCTTTTGTGCCCATATTCTGCGGTCCGACCACCCTCTGGCCCTTTGCGAAACTCCCCTGGAAGATCTGTCGGACGGGCAAATCCTGCGCAGCGGGGTGATCGACCGCCTGATCTTTGACGGTCGGGAGTGGTTTATTGTTGATTACAAGACCACCCCGATCCCTTTCGGAAAATCTATAGATCAATTTTTAGAAGAGCAAGCCGGATTGTACCGGGATCAACTGGTGGCCTATCGGGATATGCTGGCCTCGGCCCGTTCCCTTAAGCCGACCCAGATCCGTCTGTTTCTCTATTATACTGCCTTACAGAAGGGAATCGAGATTAATGGACCCCTATCTTCGGGCTGTTTTTAGCTTGACCCCGTCCCTAAAAAAGACTATAACCAGCAAGGCTCTCTTATCTTATCTAATTGAAAATAATAATTTTTTATGCCGGTAGGTATTTTCTGCTATAATCTTATAACGGGGATTCTTTTTTTAGTTGGGTTTCCTTTCCTGATCCTGTATAATCTTTCCCAAGGAAAATATAGTGACCGTCTGGTAGAACGTTTGGGCCGTTATCCCGAACATCTTCGCCCGGATGAGTCCTTACCCAACTGGAGGCCCCTTTGGATTCACGCCGTCTCCGTGGGTGAGGTTAAAGCAGCCGCAACTCTGATTCAACGGATCAAAGAGCAGCTCCCCGATGTTCCCATCCTTCTTTCGACAACAACCACGGCAGGAAGGGAAACAGCTGAAAAGCTCTTAGGGAATGAGATAGCTGTTATCTATTACCCTCTTGATTTTCACCCGTGTGTTAAAAGGGCCTTACGGTTTTTCCGTCCCCGGGCCTTTATCGCCCTGGAAACCGAGTTGTGGCCTAATTTCCTCTATCAGGCCAAAAAAACGGGCAGTAAACTCATCCTGGTTAACGGCCGAATTTCAAGCCGTTCCTTCGGCCGGTACTCTAAGGTTCGTTGGCTCTTTAAGCCCCTTTTGGAGTCCTTTCAACTCCTATTGGTCAGACAGGAGGAGGATGCCCGCTCCTTTACGGCCTTGGGGGCCAGACCGGATGATGTCCGGATTATGGGGAATATCAAGTATGACGGGTTGGTCAATCAGGCCCAAGAAGGCCTGAAAACCCGCTTCGGGCAAAGGCTGACTCTGACAGGGGCCGAACCGGTAATCGTTGCCGGGAGTACCCGGGGCGGAGAAGAAGAGATCCTCCTTTCCGTCTATAAACGATTACTGGCCCAATTCCCCGGGCTTGTATTGATTGTGGCCCCGCGCCATATCAATCGCTGCCAGGAAATCGAAAGTGTTTTGGAGCAACGGGGGATTAGGTATGATCTCTATAGCCGGATCTGCCAGACCGGGCAAAAGAGAAAAGAAGCGGTTGTGCTCGTCGATCGGATAGGAGACCTTTTTGCCCTCTACGGCCTGGCCACCCTGGTTTTTTGCGGGGCCAGCCTGGTGCCCAAGGGGGGACAGAATATCTTAGAACCGGCTGCCTGGGGAAAGCCGGTATTCTACGGTCCTCATATGGAAGACTTTAACGAGGCCCGTCTGTTTATGGAAAAGGCCGGGGCAGGTATTTCCGTAGCCGATGAAATTGAATTGTCGGAGCGGATGTATTATTTTTTGGAAAACCCGGAAGAGGCGGCCGCCAGAGGAGAAGCAGGTCGGAAAGCCCTAGAATCTCAGACGGGAGTGACCCAAAAAGCGGCCGAGATGATTGCCGAAGTTATAAAAAAAGGTTAAAGGTGGAAGGTTTAAGGAAATCCTGAAATCATAATGTAGTACGAAAATAGGGTTCAAGGATTCCAGGTTTCAAGGGGTTTTACTTCCACGCCTTTCACTTGAACCCTCGACCCCTTCCAGTAATTTTCATTCTTCGTGGTGCGGCGCGGGGCATGGGAATTAATACGAGAGCATATATATAAAGGTTCCATAATGAAAGCATTATTAGCCTTAGAAGACGGGACGGTTTTTCCGGCCCGGTCCTTCACCGGTCCCGGTGAAGCCGGGGGGGAAGGTGTTTTTAATACGTCCATGTGTGGATATCAGGAGGTCCTGACCGACCCTTCCTACAAAGGGCAATTGGTTACCATGACCTACCCCTTGATCGGGAATTACGGGATCAATGATGAGGATATTGAATCGGATCGGATCCAGGTCGAAGCCTTTCTGGTCAAGGAATACCTGCCCTTTCCCAGTAACTTCCGTGCTCAGACCAGCCTGGCCTCCTATTTGAAAGCCAGCGGGGTTTTGGGGCTGGAAGGGATTGACACCCGGGCCTTGACCAGGCACCTTAGAAATTTCGGGGCCATGCGGGTAGCCGCCTCCACGGAAATCCTTGAGCCTCAGGCCCTGGTGGAAAAAGCCAGGACCTTACCGACCATGCTCGGCCAGGGTCTGGTTGATGCGGTAACGACGTCTCATCTCTATAGATGGGTCCAGGGAAAACCACAACCCTTAGGTACGATTCAGGGAAATTCGCCTTGGGACTCAACGCGTTCCAATTATAAAGTAGTGGTTTTCGATTACGGGGTCAAATATAACATTCTGCATTGTCTTGAAAGAAGGGGGTGCCAGGTCCTGGTGGTGCCGGCCCAGACCTCTGCCCGAGCTGTCCTGGATTTGAAGCCGGACGGTCTGCTCCTTTCCAATGGACCGGGCGATCCGGCCGCTAATCCGGAGATCGTTCGAACGGTTCAAAACCTCTTGGAGGCCCTGCCTATTTTCGGTATTTGTCTGGGCCATCAGATCATGGGTCTGGCCCTGGGCGGAAAAACCTTTAAGCTCAAATTCGGCCATCGGGGGGCCAACCAGCCGGTCAAATATCTGAGAAACGGTCGGGTAGAGATTACCTCTCAAAATCACGGCTTTGCCGTGGATCTGGATTCGCTGAAGGACCCCCAGGTGGATCTGACTCATATCAACTTAAATGACCAGACCCTGGAAGGGATGGAGCATAAACGGCTGCCTCTCTTTTCGGTCCAATATCACCCCGAGGCCTCACCCGGCCCCCATGATGCCGCCTATCTCTTTGATCATTTCCTTTCCCTGATGGAAAGAGAAAGGAAAGGATAGGCCATGCCAAGGCGAAAGGATATCAATAAAATCCTCCTTATCGGTTCAGGCCCGATCATTATTAGTCAGGCCTGTGAATTTGATTATTCGGGGACCCAGGCCTGCAAGGCATTAAAGGAAGAAGGCTTTGAAATTGTCCTGGTAAACAGCAATCCGGCCACTATTATGACTGATCCGGAGATGGCCGACCGGACCTATATTGAGCCGGTTACCCCGGAGATTGTGGCGAAGATCATTGAGAGAGAAAGACCTCAGGCTTTGCTCCCAACCCTCGGAGGCCAGACCGGTCTTAATACGGCGGTTGCCGTAGCGGAAATGGGGGTCTTGGATAAATTTGGAGTGGAAATGATCGGGGCCTCCATTCCGGTCATCAAAAAGGCCGAGGATCGGGATGAATTCCGCCAGGCCATGTGGAAGATCGGTCTGCGAGTTCCGGAAAGCGTCATTGTCACCCGCTTGGACCAGGCCAAGGCCCAGGCGGAAAAGATCGGCTACCCGATCATTATCCGGCCCAGTTTCACCCTTGGCGGGACCGGTGGGGGGATTGCTTACAACCGGGAGGAGTTTGAAAAACTGGTCACCTCCGGCTTGGAGGCCAGTATGATCCACCAGGTCATGCTCGAAGAATCGGTCCTGGGCTGGAAAGAATACGAACTGGAGGTCATGCGGGACTTCAAAGACAATGTGGTGATCATCTGCTCCATTGAGAATTTTGATCCCATGGGGATTCATACGGGCGATTCCATTACCGTGGCCCCGGCCCAGACCCTTTCGGATAAAGAGTATCAGATTATGCGGGATGCCTCTTTGGCCATCATCCGGGAGATCGGAGTGGAGACCGGCGGATCGAATATCCAGTTCGCCGTTAATCCGGCCAATGGAGAGATGGTGGTCATTGAAATGAATCCCAGGGTTTCCCGGTCATCGGCTTTGGCTTCCAAGGCTACGGGGTTTCCCATCGCCAAGATCGCCGCCAAGCTGGCTGTAGGCTACACCCTGGATGAAATTCCTAATGATATTACCAAAGAAACCATGGCCTCTTTTGAACCGACCATCGATTACTGCGTGGTCAAGATCCCCCGCTGGACCTTTGAAAAATTTCCCGGGTCGGAGGATTACCTGACTACCTCCATGAAATCCGTAGGCGAGGCCATGTCCATCGGCCGGACCTTTAAAGAGGCCCTGCAAAAAGGGATTCGTTCTCTGGAGATCGGGCGTTTCGGCTTTGGGGCTGACGGTAAAGACCGGGTCCTGATCCCCCTGGACGAGATCCAGAAAAAACTCCGTCAACCCAATGCCCAACGGATCTTTTATCTGAAGGCGGCCCTGGAAACGGGGTTGTCCGTCGAAGAAATCCATTCCCTAACCCAGATTGACCCCTGGTTTCTGAACAATCTGAATCAGATTGTGGAAATGGAGAAGAACCTGGCCGGCCAAAATTTGGCTACCTTATCTTCAGACCTGCTTCAGCAAGCCAAGGCCTATGGGTTTTCCGATATTCAACTGGGCCATCTGCTGCAGATACCGGTTGAAGAGATTTATAAAAAGAGACAGGAATTGGATATGTTGCCGGTTTATAAATTGGTCGATACCTGTGCCGGGGAATTTGAGGCCTATACCCCTTATTATTATTCGACCTATGATCTGGAAGATGAATTCCGTCCTTCGGAAAAAGAGCGTATTATGATTTTAGGCGGGGGCCCGAATCGGATCGGCCAGGGAATTGAATTTGACTATTGCTGTGTCCATGCCTCGTTGACCGCCAAGGAGGAAGGTTTTACCAGTATCATGGTCAACAGCAACCCGGAAACGGTCAGTACCGATTATGATATCTCCGACAAACTCTATTTCGAACCCCTGACCCATGAAGATGTGGTTCATATTATAGACCGGGAAAAACCCAAGGGGGTCATTGTCCAGTTCGGCGGCCAGACCCCGCTGAACCTGGCTGTGGGACTGCAGAAAGTCGGGGCTCCGATCATCGGGACTTCGCCGGACAGTATCGACAGGGCCGAGGATCGGGAACGATTTCAAGAATTATTAAAAAAATTAGGATTGATTCAACCCGATAACGGAACGGCTATGACCACCCAAGAGGCCCTGGTTGTGGCCGAATCCATCGGTTATCCAGTGGTGGTCCGGCCTTCTTATGTCCTGGGAGGACGGGCCATGGAGATCGTTTATGAACCTTCGGCACTGGAACGGTTTATGGCCAAGGCCGTTTTGGTTTCTCCAGGGCATCCGATCCTGATCGACAAATTTCTACAAGAGGCCGTTGAAATCGATGTCGATGCCGTTTCCGATGGACAACGGACCTTGATCTGCGGGATCATGGAACATATTGAAGAAGCCGGGATTCATTCCGGAGACAGCGCCTGCGTCCTCCCCCCTCATAGCCTCCTGCCCGATCAGATTGAAAGGATCAAGGCCAATACGTATGCCTTGGCCAAAGAGCTGGGGGTGCGGGGCCTGATGAATATCCAGTATGCCATCAAGGACAATATCCTCTATGTCCTGGAGGTCAATCCCAGGGCCTCCCGGACCATCCCTTTTGTCAGTAAAGCTACAGGAATACCCTGGGCCAAGGTGGCCACCCGAGTCATGTTGGGCCGGAGTCTGGAATCTCAGGGATTAACCCGGGAGATTGTCCCGCCTCATGTCTCGGTCAAGGAATCGGTATTTCCTTTCCTGCGTTTTCCAGGTGTGGATACCCTACTAGGTCCGGAAATGAAGTCCACAGGAGAAGTCATGGGCATTGACCAGGATTTCGGTCTGTCTTTTGCCAAATCCCAAATAGCCGCCGGAAACGATCTTCCTCTTTCCGGAACGGTGTTCATCAGTGTGAAAGACCCGGATAAAAAATTGATTTTATCCACGGCCCAAAAGCTATATAATATTGGTTTTAAAATCATGGCCACCTCTGGGACTTCCCGATTCTTAACGGATGCCGGTCTGCCTAACCAGTCGGTCAACAAAGTCCGGGAGGGCCGTCCCCATATCGTCGATAGAATGAAAAATGGGGAGGTCCAATTGGTCATCAATACAACGATTGGTTCGAAGAGTGTTTCGGAATCTTATTCCATTCGGCAGACCGCTCTGGTTCATCGAATTCCCTATACCACCACTGTTGCCGGGGCTAAGGCCACGGCCGAGGCCATTGAGGCGGAACAGCAAAAAAAACTTACAGTGCGGTCCATTCAGGAATACCACCAGGACTTGAAATAGGATGATTATATGGTCGACGATGAAAGAACGGTAAAAGAAGAATGCGGGGTTTTCGGGATATTCGGTCATCCTGAGTCCGCTAAACTAACCTATTTCGGCTTATATGCCCTACAACACCGGGGAGAAGAGAGCGCCGGGATCGTTATTTCCGACGGGCAGCAAGTTCGGGAAGAAAAGGGCATGGGTCTGGTGGCGGATGTCTTTAATGAAAAAAAACTTTCAGCGTTGCATGGATCATTGGCCATCGGGCACGTCCGCTATTCCACCACGGGATCATCTATGCTGAAGAATGCTCAGCCCTTTCTGGTCTCTCATGGCGGAATGTCCTTGGCCATCGCCCATAATGGCAACCTGACCAATGCCCACGAACTCCGTCTGGAACTGGAAAAGAAAGGGGCCATCTTTCAATCGACGATGGATAGTGAAATATTCATCCATCTTATTGCCCATAATTTGAAACAGGGCTTTGAACACGCCCTGGTCCAAGCCCTGTCCGATGTTCAAGGATCCTATTCATTGGCTCTCCTGACCCAGGATCAATTGATCGGTGCCCGAGACCCTCACGGCTTTCGGCCTTTATGTCTGGGGAAATTAAACGGGGCTTATATCCTGGCCTCGGAGACGTGCGCTTTAGATTTAATTGAAGCCCAATATGTGCGGGATATCGAGCCCGGCGAAATCATAATTATTGACAAGAGCGGCCTTCGTTCACTTAAGTTCGCATCTAAGCCACAAAGTGCCTTTTGTATTTTTGAATTTATTTACTTTGCCCGTCCGGACAGTTCGATTTTCGGACATAACGTTTATCAGGTCCGCAAACGACTTGGGCAGATGCTGGCCAAGGAATTTCATCCCCAAGGGGATTTGGCCATGCCTTTTCCGGATTCCGGGAATTATGCGGCCTTGGGATTCGCAGAAGCCTCCAAGATCCCTTTTGAGATGGCCGTAATCCGCAATCATTATGTGGGCCGGACCTTTATTCAGCCCTCTCAGACCATGAGGGATTTTGGGGTTCGGGTTAAACTGAATCCGGTTCGATCGGTCCTTAACGGAAAACGGGTGGTGATCATTGAGGATTCGATTATCCGCGGGACCACCAGCCGCCTGCGGGTCCAGGCCGTCCGCTCGGCCGGGGCCAGGGAAGTTCATATGCTGGTCAGCTGCCCTCCCCATCAATATCCCTGTTATTACGGAATCGATTTTTCCACTAAGGGGGAGTTGATTGCCTGCCACCATTCGGTGGAGGAAATCCGCAAATTCGTCGGGTTGGACAGTTTAGGATATTTAAGCATTGAAGGGATGGTCGAAGCCACAGGGCTCCCGGAGTCACATTTTTGTCTGGCTTGTTTTAACGGGAAGTACCCGGTGCAGCCCGATACGGCCTTTACCAAGTTTTGTATGGAAGGTGGTAATTGAAGGAGTAGGGGTTTTCAGTAATGACGACGATGCTTCTAAAGGAAGCCCAATCCGTATTAGAAATCGAAGCCCAGGGGATATTAGATCTGATCCCCAAACTGGGACCTGATTTTGAACAAGCCGTTGAGGCCATTTATCAACTCAAAGGACGGGTGATCCTGACCGGCATCGGTAAATCGGGGATTGTGGCTAGAAAGATTGTTGCTACTTTAAACAGCACGGGAACACCTTCCTTGTTTTTGCATCCGGTGGAAGCCATGCACGGCGATCTGGGTATGGTGACCTCTAAAGATATTGTTTTAGCTATCTCTAATAGCGGGGAAACCGGTGAGTTGGCCGTCATACTACCCAGCCTTAGGCAAATGGGGACTAAACTGATTGCTTTTACCGGCAACCGGGAGTCCACCCTGGCCAAACAAAGTGACCTGGTGATTGACGTGGGAGTGGAAAAAGAGGCTTGTCCCTTGGGTCTGGCCCCGACCACCAGTACTACCGCGGCCTTGGCCATGGGAGATGCTTTAGCGGTGGCCCTGATCAAACGACGGCAATTTAATCATAAGGATTTTCAACGTTTTCATCCCGGGGGCAGTTTGGGGGAACGATTATCCGTAAAGGTATCCGAGGTTATGCTGACCGATGAGCAGATCCCTATAGTCTATCCAGAACAAACCTTGCAGGAGGCCATCCAGGAGATGGACGTCAAAGACCTAGGGGTTACTTTGGTGGTCGATGGGCCCGGCCAAGTCTTGGCCGGGATTATAACCGATGGGGATCTGCGAAGACTCATTAAACGAATGACCTCGTTCGAAAAGATTCTGGTCGGCCAGGTCATGACTCCCAACCCGAAATCCATCTCTCCGGAAATTCTGGCCTTGGAGGCCTTAGAGATGATGGAACGATACCTTATAACGGTTTTACCAATCGTCGACTCCCAGCGGCGGGTCAAAGGGATTTTGCACCTCCATGATCTGCTGGGTAAAGGGGAATTCAAATTTCACATCAGGGAGTAAGTTATGGCCAGAATCCACCTATTAACGGAAGACGATATCGTTATCGAGCACCTAGGCATTCCTAAAATCCAGACACCCGTTCGCTGTTTTACCCTTCCGAATCAGACTACCGGTCATCCCCATTGTAAAAATTATGTCACCGAAGACGACCGGGTGGTCATTGATACTTCCGAAAAATATTTTATGGAGTGTTTCGAAAAAGGAATAACGCCTCTTTCCTTTGAAAAGGCCGGCCCGCGGCAGAAAATATTTTTTGACCCTAAAAAAATCAAATGCGCCGTCGTCACTGCCGGAGGTCTGTGCCCGGGATTGAATAATGTCATCCGGGCCATTGTCCTGGAGCTTAATTATATTTATGGGGTTCATAATATCATCGGCATCCCCTATGGATACCAAGGATTTATTCCGGAGTACGGTCATCCGGTCATAGATTTGAACCCGGAGGTCGTCTCCTATATTCATGAGTTAGGGGGCACCATCCTAGCCTCATCCCGCGGCCAGTATAAGATTGACGAAATCGTCGATGCCCTGCAGCAACTGAATGTCAATATCCTTTTTTGCATCGGAGGGGACGGCACCTTGCGGGGGGCTCAACTGATCGCCCAAGAGATCAACAACCGGCGGATGATGACCTCGGTTATCGGCGTTCCTAAAACTATTGATAATGACATCTCCTGGGTTCAAAAATCTTTCGGTTTTGAAACCGCCGTGGAAACCGCCGCTGAAGTCATCCGCAGCGCCCATGTGGAATCGGTTGGGGCGCCCAACGGGATCGGAATGGTCAAGCTGATGGGACGTTATTCCGGTTATATCGCCGCTAATGCGGCCCTGGCTTCCCGGGAGGTCAATTTTGTGCTTATCCCCGAGGCGGAATTTGACCTGGAAGGACCGGGGGGATTGCTGGCGGCTTTAGAAGAACGTCTCAAAGAAAGACATCATGCGGTCATTGTCGTTGCCGAGGGGGCCGGCCAGAGATACCTGGACAATATCCCCGAGACGAAAGATGCTTCCGGCAATGTTAGATTGAAAGACATCGGTATATTTCTAGCTGAGCACATTCAGGAATATTTTAGAACGAAGAATATGGAAATCAACCTGAAATATATCGATCCCAGTTATATCATCCGCAGTCAAACCGCCAATTCCAATGACCAGATTTTTTGCGGATTTCTAGGACAACACGCTGTTCACGCCGGGATGGCCGGGAAGACCAGTATGTTGATCAGCCTTTGGAATAACGAGTATGTCCATATTCCCATCCGGGCGGCTGTGGCCCACAGGAAGCAGGTCGATTTGGTGGGGAATATGTGGATGAGTGTTTTGGAATCTACGGGGCAACCGTCGCTAAAAAATAATTAAGGAATGAGGAGAAAGGCATAAGGTTTAAGGAAAATCTTTAAAACCTTTGATTCGTACCTGTCTCTATTACCTAACGCATAGTCGAATATGTCGGTCTATCGTAGGGTTATAAACTTGACTTTTGAACTTTTTTAATTAGTGTTTTTATGCCTGAACAAGAAAGAGATTATCGGAATCGCGAAATAACCTGGAGCGAGATCGATAAACGGAAAAATCGGAGCCGTCACGTTTCCGAAGATCCAAAGCCCTTTGGAAGGAACAAAGATAAGGCCGAATGGCTTCGAAAAATGGCTCTGAAGGAGGCAAATAAACATTTCCGGGGAAAACAGGGAACCCCGGCCCATGAAAAAGCGGTCAGCGCCTTACAGGAACATTACGGAACTCGGAAATTTGATGCCCTGGCCAAAAAATATCTGGAAGAATACGGCCTTCCTAAAGATTGGGGGAACCGATTTCTGTTTTTGGATTATGAAGATCCGGAAGTCGTCATTGAATTATTGAAAAGCATGGCCCATAGCTATCCGGAACGCTCCCTGAGGGAACAGCAGGCCTTCTTGAGTAAACTACGGACCCTGAAAACGATTGCTGAAGACGGTGATGTGCGCGATGAGGCGGCGGAGGTATTATCGGCCTTATCCTGAGAGGAAGAGAAGAAGAGCAAAAAATCTAATCCTCATGTGCCCAACGAGATAATTCTGTTTCTTTCTTAAACTCTTAAGCCGATTCAAGTAAAAAAGAAGATTGAAAGAAATTAAAAGATTTTTGAAAAATTTAAACTTTACAGGTTGCTCAAAAAGATCCAGATACAAGGTATCCGAAACCAGGGACCCGTCCCAAAGGGATGGGTCTGAGCATCGTTCTCGATGCGAAGAAATCCCGAGGAATGAGTCGTACATAAAAGTACGTCGCAATGACGAGGGATGAGGATAACGAAGTAGATGGGTCTTTTTCAGCAACCTGTACATAAGGGTGTGGTATTAAAATGATTAAATCTATCTTTCCCAACCTGATTCTAAAAGGACGAAGCCTCCTGCCGATTATTCAAGGCGGGATGGGGGTGGGGATTTCCGCCCATCGCTTAGCCGGCACAGTAGCCAAGGAAGGAGCCGTGGGCACAATAGCCAGTGTGGAGCTGCGCCGGCTCCACCCCGATATCATGGAACGGACCCGCAACTGCCGGGATCATGATACGCTGGCTGAAAGCAATCTGGAGGCCCTGGATCGGGAAATCAAGGCCGCACGAAACATTTGCAAGGAGGCCGGGTTTCTGGCCGTTAATGTCATGAGGGCCTTGCCCCATTATGCCGATCAGGTGCGTCAGGCCTGTATCAGCGGGGCCAATGCCATTATCATGGGAGCGGGGCTGCCCTTTGATCTTCCGGATCTGGTGCGCGGTCATGACAAGGTCGCTTTGATTCCCATCTTATCCGAAGAGCGCGGGGTGCGGGCGGTGTTGAAGAAGTGGATGCGTAAAGACCGTCTGCCCGATGCCATCGTCCTTGAACATCCCCGCTATGCCGGAGGACATTTAGGGTCCCCGCGGATCGAGGAGGTCAATGATCCTAAATTTGATTTCACTCGTGTCCTGGAAGCGGTGCGAGAGGTTATTAAGGAGTTGGGTTTGAAGGTCAACAGTATCCCCTTAATCCCTGCGGGAGGAATCAATTCCCTTAAAGAATTAAAACAACTTTTTAATCTGGGGGCCGGTGCCGCCCAAATCGGCACACCCTTTGCTGTCACCGAAGAGGGAGATGCCCATCCTAATTTTAAAAAGGTCCTGGTGGAAGCGACCCCTGAAACTATCGTTACCTTTATGAGTACCGCCGGTCTCCCGGCCCGGGCCGTATTAACGCCCTGGCTGAAACGCTATCTGGACCGGGAGGAGATAAAACGGGCCAAGGCCAATCCGGAACAAGCGAAATGTGTCAGTAATTTAAATTGTCTTTCTCATTGCGGCTTTAAATCAGGCAATTCGGCGGCCGGGCAATTCTGCATCGCCAACCGTCTGGCGGCGGCGCAACAGGGAGATGTGGAAAGGGGGCTGTTTTTTAGAGGGTCCGAAGCCTTGCCTTTTGGGCAACAGATCCGGACCGTTCGGGAAGTGCTGGAGTATTTTCTGACGGATGATTTGGAGCCGGAGCCGTC
>Ga0233425_10005332_pt1 | contig 20414 bp, 19 predicted proteins | sample Watercolumn_Towu_2_FD_181712 | JGI IMG/M metagenome (GOLD analysis project Ga0233425, IMG submission 181712) | Freshwater microbial communities from Lake Towuti, South Sulawesi, Indonesia - Watercolumn_Towuti2014_140_MG | ecosystem: Environmental > Aquatic > Freshwater > Lake | place... | reverse complement strand
GATCAGCGACTCCCCCCTCCCCCTCGCCCATCAACACCCGGCGGCCACCGACGTTCTTGACGCGGTAGACGAGGTACCAGATCCGCTTTCGCTGCATCCGTGATTCGCCGGCGGGCACGTCCACGTCGAGGAGTCGCGGCGCCTTGAACGCGAACTCGAGGCACCAGATGTCGCGCGGATACTCACGGCCGCGGGCCCGCTCGACGAACGTCGTGTTCGCCGGCGCCATCTTCGGCGTCCAGGCGAGATCGGCCTGCCCCTTCGTCACCTCGAGGAGGTCGCCTCGCTGGAGGACGTCATCGGTGGACTTGTCGGCCGGGATCACCGTGAGCACGCCGGGCGCGAGCCGACGAAAGCCCGGTGGCTCTGCGGCTACGGCCGCCCCCGCCACCAACCCCGCGATGGCCAGAAGCGCCACGACGCCCGCTCCGCGCAGGCGGGCAGGACGGCGCGATGCGGAGGCGGTGAACGAAGCCATACGGCTGTCCAGTGGCGGGAACGCGGGCCGGCCGGCGAATGACGGCATCATATCCGTTCATCGGCTTTTGCCCCCGCAATCCCCATTGCCGCAAGGCCGCGTCCGGCGCCATCGACCAATCACGCCGCACAGCCCGTACGACCGCGAGGGTCAGCCGTGGGAGACGGTCCGTCGGCTCAGGCGGCGTGCCGGCCCGACGCGCCCACGGCCGCGGCCTGGTCGACCTCGGCCGCCAGCGCGGCGTAGTCGACGGCACCGTGGGAGTCGGCCGCATAGTCGAAGATCGACTGCCCGAAGCTGGGGGCCTCGGCGAGCCGGATGTTGCGTCGAATCCTCGTGGCGAAGAGCCGCCCGCCGCGCCACGAAGGATGGGCGGCGCCGGAGGCCTCGAAGAACGCCTCGACATCACGGCCGATCTCTGTCGCGAGCCTCGTCGAGGCCTCGTACATGCAGAGCACCACGCCCAGGAGACGCAGCCGGGCATTGACGTGCTCGGCCACCAGTTCGATCGTCTCGAGAAGCTTGCTCAGGCCGTGCAGGGCGAGAAAGTGCGGCTGCAGCGGGAGGAGCACCTCCTCGACCGCCGACATCGCGTTGAGCGACAGGAGGCCGAGCGACGGCGGGCAGTCGATGACGACGTAGTCGAAGGCATCCTCGCCGCCGCCGGCGGCGAATCGTGGGTCGGCCGACATGCGCTGTCGGAGGATCGACTCGCGGCCCGACTTTCCAGCGAGTGCCATCTCGACGGCCGACAGGTCGAGGTGTCCAGGCACGACCGAGAGCGTGTCGCTCACCGGCACGCAGGCTGAGGCGAGCGGCACGTCCGAGGTCAGCACCTCGTAAGCGCTCGGGCCCGAGCCTGGGCTCACGCCGACGTGGAGCGTGGCGTGGGCCTGGGAGTCGAGATCGATGAGGCACACACGACGACCGGCCCGGGACAGCGCGACGGCCAGGTTGACCGACGTGGTGGTCTTTCCGACCCCACCCTTCTGGTTGGCCACGGCGATCGACCGCATGATCGGGGTTCCTCACGGCCCGGGAAGATGGGCCAGTCGCGGCGGAGGATAGGACGGGCCCACCCCGTCAGAAAGGTCGAATTTCCGCGGCACTTTTGCGGAGATGGGGCCCCGCGAGCGGTCACCTGCTCACGGACCGGTCGCCCGGGTGGCGTCGATCCACGTTCGCAGGCCCCGCCGCAGCCTGCCGAGCGGCGCGCGGCCAGCCCGCCCAACCACGGTGGCCCACCCGGATCCGTCGAGGTCGAACGCCACGATCGCCACCGGCGCCTTGGCCGGGTCGGAGTAGAAGGCGAGTGCCTCGTCCCAATCGCCCGGTGCCAGGGGGCCGGCGGCCCCGGAGCCCCAGGCGAAGTTCGCGTCCTCGACGAGCCCACGCCGCAGATGAACCAGACCGCGGGCCGAGGAGATGTCGCGCTGCTCGGTCGCCACGACACGGCCGCTCGCCGAATCGACGGCGAGTTTCCAGAGTTCCGTCCGCGGCGCCCCCTGGATCGCCCGTGCCGCATCCGCGCCATAGAAGGCGAGGCAGCGGCGGGTCTGGCGCCACTGAAACCAGACCGCGAACACGGCCAGAGCCAGGGCCAACCCGAGCAGCCCAAGGACGAGCCCACGGCCGCCCGCGACAGCGTCCAGAGGCGGTTCGGCCAAGCGTGTGGATCCTGGCATCGCGGCATCCCGGTGGGTGGAGAGATTGACGTCGCGGCACTGTATACTTCCCGCGAAATCGTGGCGTGCAGGGGTCGGCCCGATCCCGTGCGGCGCCGCTTCTCGAACGCTCTGGAGAGCCCGCATGGCCAACGCCTTCGACCCGTACCGTGAAGCCCTCGTCGTCGAGAATCACACGGTCTGGCCCGATGCCTACGAGGACTGGTCGGCGGCCGACAAGGCCCGCGTCGAGGGGTTGCTCCACGCCAGTCCGAAAGAGGCCTCGGAACTCGATTACGTCCGGCAGCACACCGGTTTCGCTCGGGTGATCACCGTGACGCCTGCCGACCTCGACCGCGTGAGCGTCGCCTGAGGTGAGCGTCATCCCCGTCCGCCTTTCCGGCGTCGCTGCGGGGCCCCTCGGGGCCGACGCGGACAGGTCGTACGACATCGTTTGCGGCAGCGGGATTCTCGCGTCGATCGGCCCCAGGATCACGGCCGCGGGGGGCCGTCGGGCGGTGATCGTGACCGATGCCGCGGTGGCGGAAACCCATGCCGCCGCAGTGGCGAAGTCCTTGGCGAGTGCGTCGATCGACGCCGCCACGGTGGTCGTACCCTCGGGCGAAACCTCGAAGTCACTCGCGTCGCTCGGCCGCCTGTGGGATGAGTTCGCCCGGCTCGCCGTGGATCGGGTGACGCACATCGTGGCCGTGGGGGGCGGGGTCGTCGGCGATCTGGCCGGTTTCGCCGCCGCGACGTTTGCCCGGGGAATCCCGGTGTGGCAGGTACCGACGACGCTCGTGGCCCAAGTCGATAGCGCGATCGGCGGAAAAACAGGGATCAATCTGTCCGGCGGGAAGAATCTGGTCGGGGCGTTCTGGCAGCCCCGAGGCGTGCTGGCCGACATCGCGACGCTCGCCACGCTCCCCGACCGGGAGTACCGCAGCGGTCTCGCGGAGGTCGTGAAGTACGGCATGATCCTCGACGCCGCGTTCTTCGCCTGGCTCGAGGACAGCGCGGCGGCCCTCGTCGGCCGGACCGAGGAGGCCCTGGCCCACGCGGTGGAGCGGTCGGCGGCCCTCAAGGCCGAGGTCGTGGAGCGGGACGAGCGGGAGCTTACGGGGCTGCGTGCGGTCCTCAACTACGGACACACGTTCGGACACGCTTACGAAACAGCTTCCGGATACGGCACCCTTCTCCACGGCGAGGCCGTGGCGATCGGCATGGACCGGGCGGCCCGGCTGGCCGAGCGGCTCGGCCGGATCGGCGGCGACGTCGTGGCCCGGCAGACGGCGCTCCTCGATCGGCTGGCATTGCCCACCACGCCCCCGCCGGGCCTTGTCGATCCGGAGCCGCTGATCGCGATCATGCGGCGCGACAAGAAATCGGTCGCCGGGAGGCTGCGATTCGTCCTGCCAGACCGCATCGGGCACGTTGAACTCGTTGACGGCGTGCCGGAAAACGTCGTGCGAGAGGTGCTCTCGACGGCCGCATTCAGCCGCCCCTGACGCCAGGGGAAGACGGACGCCGGCCTGGAGCGAATCGCTCCACCCTCGGGCCCACGCACCCCAGCCCCTGGGGCGAATCGCTCCAGCGCCCCGGGGCGTTCCGCTCCGCCCACCAACCTCCGCCGAACGCGAGGCACGGCCTGAAAACGGCCGAAAAGCCGCGATTTTCATGATTCTACAGGTGTTGCTACGTGCCGCGACTTGATTCGGCACGCCATGTGCATCTCGACGATGGTGGTGATGCGTTTCACTCCGTTCCGCCGTGGGCGGGTTCGGTGTGGCGTGTTCCTCATGGTGGCCCCGTGCCCCATGGTCCTCATTTCAGGAGTCCGCTCATGAGTTCCGCGCTCGCGGTACGGTCCGGTGACCGTCCGGCCAAGGCGCGGTGGGCTTTGACGCAGGCCGACGTCGTCCTCTGCGCCCTGCCCATCGCGGTGTTTCTGTCGATCGTGTCGTTCGTCTGAGTTTGATCGAGTCAAAAGGTCCGCTGCTCATCAGGTGACGTTATGCGGGTGTCTCTCAGGTCGTTCGTCGTCTCGTGCGTGACCGTCGCTGCGGCTGCCGCCGCGTCGGGTGCGTCGTCGCGGGCCCAGCAGATCATTCCCCAGGACGCATGGGGCTTCGTGGGTGACCTGGCTGTGATGCGGGACTTGGAGCCACCGCTCGCCGAGTCGGCGAAGCAGGTCGGCCAGAGTGTCGCGACGCAGTCGGCGGCCCAGCGATCTGCGGCTGGCACGTCGAGCGAGCTCTTCGCGAATACCGGTTCGGTGGCGCCCTTGCTCGTGGGTGACATCGAGCCGCAGCGGGTTTCGTACTCGTCGATGCTGCCGATGACCGGTCGCTCGGTCGGTGCCCGGCCGTCACTCCCGTGGACCAAGCCGCTGTCGTCACGCTGATCATCCCTTCGTTCATTCCCTTTCGCCCAACACATCCCGTCGCCCTCTCCGAGGTGAATCCCATGGAAGCTGCAAACCGTCTCGCCGCCGTGAACTCGCTGCGGGCCATCGGCATCAACGAGATCGTGATCGTCGATGCCACCTGCGATCGCTACGGCGACTTCGTCCAGGCCGCCCAGGCCGGCGAAGTTGGCGTTCACTTCTGTGTCGACGGCCGCTCAGCGGTGAGGCTCTCGCGTCGGTTCCGTGCCGATGCGTGGCTCGTGGCCTCCGAACTCCCCGACATGTCGGGCTTCGACCTCGTTGACATGCTCTCGCCGCACGTGCTGCAGGGGGGCGTGGATCCCCTGCTGTCGGGCTCCCGGGTCTCGCTCGACGATGTGGGGCACGGTGCTCGTTCCGGCATCTTCATCGTGTCGGACACGTATCGCGTCGAGGAGGAGCAGCGGGCCCTGGCGTCCGGCGTGGCCGGGTACCTCGTCCGCCCGATCACGCTCGACGTGATCCGTGCGACCCGCGTTTCGGCGGCCATCGAAGAAGTTCCTTCGGACGCCTGAGCGGTTTCACCTGGGAGAGGGCCATGAAGCGACGACATGCGATCCCGACCGTGATCGCGTTCGTCGTCGCCTTCGCCTCGGTACCGGCCCTCGCGCAGAACGATTGGCAGTTTCCCGATCCGTACTTCGGGATTCTGGAGATCGAGAAGTCGCATACGCCGGCCGCCGATCGGCGTTACCGCGCTGAGATAGCGCCACAGCCGAATCGGCAACGCCCGCCCTCGCCACGAACCCGGCAGCGATTCTTTCGGCCCCGACCCCGCCCGGCGACGCCCGCTGCGGCGGGATGATTCGCCGTCGGACGAGCGGCTGAATCGGATCCGTCGTCGCTCACCAACGGCCTTCGAGCGCCATCCCGCCCATATCAGCCATGGGCAGCGGCACCACGCGGACTTCCATGCCGGCGAAGTGCGTCTCCGTCATGCTCACGGCCCGCGAACTGGCCCAGGCGATGTACCAGCCGAGGAACACCTGCGACGGGTAGTGGGCATTGTCGGTCATCCGTGAGAAGCCCACGAACGTGGAGCAGACGTAGAGCGTGCCCTTGAGCAGCGGGCTCTCGACCATGTCGGCGGCGGCGAGGAACGGAATCGCTCCCACGAACGCGTGCCCGCTGACGCCGTTGTTGTCATTGAAGAAGTGCCACCGGCTGCCGGTGTACTCCGCCGGCCGGGAGGCACCGGTGGCCCACTGGCCCAGATACAACGGCGGCGCTCCCACCACGAACATTCGGAGCGACCGCGAGCCCCACTCGCCCACAACGTCGCCGACCGGATTGCCCTCGAAGACAAGTCCCGTGACGGCCGCGGCACCGGCGATCGGCAGCAGATAGCGGCCCTCCCCGATGTCCTTGCACCCCGAGAAGAAGGTGCCGAGTTGCGTGGGCTCCACGCCTCGCTGCCATGCGGCCTGCATCGTGTCGTCGAACCCGGTATTGGCCATGAGAGCCCCCGCCCCGAAGGCGGCCGTCAGACAAACGAGGCTCTCGCAGGAGTAGAAGTTGCGGTAGTCCTCGAGCACCTTGTGACCGGCGCGGGACGCGCGGGGAAAACGGCTCTTCGACCAGGGCAGTTCCGGCGCGGCAGGTGCCGGGGGCGCCGGGAGGAACTCCTGGCGGCTCGGCGAAGGCAGGGCGTAGATCGGCTCCGTACCCGGAGCCATGTGAGCGGCGAGATCGACCGTGATGCTCTGCGGCACGGGGTCGTTATGCCAGCCGCCCACGAGTTCGATGCCGGTGCCGCCGGCCGCAGAGCCACTGAGCGACTGTGTCTCAACCACCGCGTCGATCCACGCGCCGCGCGGCGCCGGCACCATGCGGACCACCACGCGCTGGCGCTTGGGCGGCCAGTTCTGGAGCATGCCGCCGGGCGGATCGACCCAGACGGATTCGATGAGCCCTGGTTGCGCGGGTGACGAGAGGAAGTCGGGCTCGACGACTCGCGCCACGGGCCAGTCGGCCGCGACGGTCTCGAGCGTCTGCCGCCAGAGCTGCATGCCGTCGGCCGCGGGCAGGAACAAACCGCCCGGCTCGTCGGCGCGGAGCATCGTCGATGCGCAGCCGAGCACCATCGCCACGACGACGGCCGCGAGCCGTGGTGCGCGGGTGCAGAAAGCGGGCGCGGGGATGCACCGGGGGAACGCTGGCATGGGAGCGGGGTTGTCCCAGCCTCGACGTGCCAACGCAAGCCGGTTTCACGGCACAAAACTGGGGAATCTGCACGAAACGCGGGGCTCGCCACCGGCGGTATGATCGCAGGTGCCGCCCGCGATCGGCCGGCGAATGACCCCCGACGCCCGGAGGCGCCGATGCAACTCGCGTCCCATGGCTGCATCGCGCGACCGCCCCAGGGCGCGTCGTGGCTCCGCGTCGTCGCGATCCTGGGCCTCATCGCCCCGGCCGCGGCGATCGCCGACGAGCCCGACCGGTCCGCACTCCTCGTCGATCCAGCCGCACGACCGCGATGGACGTCGGCGACGACGGTCGTCATCGGCCGGGGAGACTCGTGCCAGGAGATCGATTCGGAATCGGGCCATCGCCGCCCGGTGTCGAAGGGCCGTGACCGCGGCGCCGATCGCCGGCTCGTCGCGACGCCGCTCGAATCGGAGGGGGGCGGCGACGATACCGCCATCGTGTTTCGGAACCTTCGCGATGCGGACGTGGACATCTATTGGATCGACCACGACGGCGCCGCCAGGGCATACGGCACCGTGGCCGCGGGCACGACTCGCGAACAGCACACGTTCGTCGGACATGCATGGGCCGTCCGCGACACGGACGGCCGCCCCCTGGGCTGGATCCGTGGTGAGCCGGGCGCGATCGACGTGGTGATCGACGCAGCAGCAGCGGCCTCGATTCCCGCTGCGACACCGCCAGACGCGCCCTCCGCGGCCGAGACGCCCGTGCCGAAGCCCCCCGCTCTTCCCCCCGGCGCCACGGCGTTCGCGGGTCCGCCATCGTGGGCACCCGGCGGCGGACATGTCGTGGTGTGGGAGGTCGAACGCGCCCAAAAGCACCCCGTGCACCGCATCGAGACCGCGCCTCGCGACCGCGTCGAACCGCGCCTCCGCACGATGCAGTACCTCAAGCCCGGCGACCGGATCGAACGGCGTTGGCCACGGCTCTTCGCCGCCGACGGCCGTGAGATCCCGCTCGACCGCGGGCTGTTCCCCGAGCCGTGGTCGATCGACGAGCCGCGCTGGTCGGCCGATGGCCGCACGTTCTTCTTCCTCTACAACCAGCGCGGCCACCAAGTGCTGCGGCTCGTTGCGATCGACGCGGTGACGGGCGCCGCGCGGACGGTGGTCGAGGAGACCTCCCCGACATTCATCGACTACGCGCACAAGACGTGGTGCCACTGGCTCTCCGACGCGGAGCTCCTGTGGATGAGCGAGCGCGACGGCTGGAACCACCTCCTCCTGATCGACGTGGCCACCGGCAGCGTGCGGCGGCAGGTGACGTCGGGACCGTGGATGGTGCGTCGCGTGGAATCGGTGGACGACGAGGCCCGCACCGTCACGATCGGCGTGATGGGGCTCGACCCTGGGGAGGATCCGTACCACGAGCACTACCTGCGTGTGCCCATCGACGGCGGTGAGACGGTCCGGCTCACGCACGGCGACGGCACGCACACGCTCCTCTGGAGCCCCGACCACCGCTGGTACGTCGACACCTATTCGCGGGTCGACCTCCCGCCGGTCCGCGAACTCCGCCGCACGGCCGACGGCGGGCTCGTGTGCGAACTCGGCCGCGCCGATGCCGGTCCCCTGCTGGCCCGCGGCTGGACGATGCCCGAGCGGTTCACGGCCAAGGGCCGCGACGGCACGACCGACATCTGGGGCGTGATCTGGCGGCCGCGGGGCACGGCCGGCGACGCCACGCCGAGGCCGGTCGTGGAGCATGTCTACGCCGGGCCGCAGGATTTCCACGTGCCCAAGACGTTTTCCGTGCAGCATGGCCAGCGAGCGCTCGCCGACGCGGGCTTCGTGGTCGTGATGATCGACGGCATGGGCACCAACTGGCGGGGCAAGACGTTCCACGACGTCTGCTGGAAGAATCTCCGCGACGGCGGCCTCACGGACCACGTCGCGTGGCTCGAGGCTGCCGCGGCTACCCGGCCGTGGATGGACCTCACGCGGGTCGGCATCGAGGGGGGCAGCGCCGGCGGCCAGACGGCCGTGCGGGCGCTTCTCGACCATCCCGACACGTACCACGTGGCGGTGGCCGACTGCGGCTGCCACGACAACCGCATGGACAAGATCTGGTGGAACGAACTCTGGATGGGCTGGCCCGTGGACGACGCCTACGCCGCCAACTCGAACGTCACCGACGCCCACCGCATCCGTGGCCGGCTGATGCTCATCGTCGGTGAACTCGACGACAACGTGGACCCCGCGAGCACGCTCCAGGTGTCGGCCGCGCTCGTACGCGCGGGCAAGGACCACGAGCTCGTCGTGATTCCGGGGGCCGGGCACGGCGCGGCCGAGACGCCCTACGGCTCGATGAAGCGACTCACGTTCCTGCGGCGCCACCTCCTCGGCACCGACGAGGTCAGTTCCCAGCCCGAGCGTCGATGAACACCTCGACCTGCTGGCCGACGAACAAGGGCGGCCGGCCGGACGGGTCGAACCGGTAGATCACCTGCAGCACGCGGGTATCGACCCGCTCGGTGTTGTCGCCGGTGAGCGACTTCTTGGGGATCACGAACGGCTCGACACGGACGAACGAGAGCGGGTAGCGCTCCTGGAGGTTGCCGCGGGGCATGGCCACGGCCGTGGCCTCGCGGGAAAAGCGGGGAATGTCGTATTCGTCGATGTCCACGCGGACGTGCAACTGCTCGATGTTGCCCAGGATGACGAGCGGCTGATTCGGCGGCGTGCCCACGAACTCCCCGGGCCGCACATTGACCTGAAGGATCCGGGCCGCGAGCAACGACCGCACGATGAGCCGGTCGAGTTCCACCTCGATCTTCGCCACTTCGGCCTCGGCCTGGCCCACGGTGGCGGCGGTGACGTCGCGGTCGTACTGCCACGATCCCGCCTCGAGGAGGGCGAGGTCGGCCTGGGCTCGCTCGAGCGTGGCTTCGGCGCCGGCGAGCGACTCGCGCCGCTCGATCAAGTCCTGTTCCGTCGTCACGCGGCTGCGGAAGGTCTCCTCGGCCCGCTTCAAGGCGTCCCTTTCCCGGATCACCGCGGCCCTCGCCTCGTTGACCGTTGCGGCGAGGACGGGAATCTTCTCCTTGCGTGGCTCGGCCTCGAGCCGGATGAGTTGACTCTTCGCCTCACGCACGGCCGCCCGGGCCACGGCGAGCGTGCCCTGGAGCTGACGATCGTCGAGACGAAAGAGGGGGGTGCCGGGCTTCACCTCATCGCCCACCTTCACGAGCACTTCGACGACGACACCGGGCGTGGCCGAGCCCACGGCCACGTTCTCCGTCTGTGACTCGACGATCCCCGCCGCCGCCAGCGACGTGGCGTAGGGATTGCGTGCGGGGGTGATGGGCGGGTCGGGATCACGGGCGACGGGCCGCGTCGTCCACACGTACCAGCCCGCGAAGCCGAGCAGCCCGATCGCGACGAGCGGGAGGAGGAACTGCGTGGCGTAGTCGCCGAGGCCGCGCCGGCGCACGAGCCGCCGGGGCGCGGACGGCCGGAGCCCGGCGACGGTCGATTCCTGATCGGCGGTGGTCATGACGGCATCGGACCCGATCGACGGGGGCCTGTCGAGACCGCGCCGATGCGTCCGTCCTCCATCGAGGCGATGCGGTCGGCGAACGAATAGACGCGGGCATCGTGCGTGACGACGATCACCGCCCGATCGGGCTGCACCGCGATCTGCTGGATGAGTTCCATCGTGATCCGGCCGTTCTCGGCATCGAGGGCGCTCGTGGGCTCGTCGCAGACGAGCAGCCTCGGCGAATGCACGAGGGCCCGTGCGATCGCCACCCGCTGCTGCTGCCCGCCGGACAGCTCACTGGGGAGGGCCGCCAACCGGTCGCCGAGACCGAGGGTGTCGAGGAGTTCCGCGGCCACCTCGACGGCGCGTGGCCGGCTCCAGCCGGCGATCAGGAGCGGCACGGCGGCGTTCTCCGCCGCGGTCAGCGCGGGCAGCAGGTTGAACGCCTGGAACACGAAGCCCACGTTCTCGCGACGGAATCGCACCTTCCGGGCATTGCCCATGGCGACGAGGTCCTGCCCGAGGACCACCACCTCACCCGCCGTCGGCTCGAGCGTGCCGGCGACGATCGACACGAGCGTCGTCTTCCCGCAGCCGCTCGGCCCCACGAGCATGAGCATCTCACCGTAGGGCACGTCGAGGTCAACGCCGCGGAGCGCGCGGGCCACCGAGTCGCCGCTGCCGAAGTCCTTCGTGACGCCCCGCACCCGCACGGCCACGTCGGCGCGGGCGGGCGTGACGGCAACGTCCGTCGCGGCGGTGCGCTCGTCCACGAATGCCTCCTAGCCCCGGAACACGATGGCCGGATCGACCACGAGCACCTTGCGGATCGAGAGCAGGCTGGCGAGCAGCACGATCACGAACACGGCCGCCGCGGTGATGGCGAGCACCTGCCACGGCATGAAGAACGAGAGCTTCGTGAAGTTCCGCGAGGCCCAGCCGAAGAGCGCGGCGAGCCCGACGCCCACGCCGTAGCCGATGGTCCCCACCTGCAGCGCCTGGAAGAGCACCATCGCGAGGATCGTGCCGTTGCCCGTGCCCATGGCCTTGAGGGCGCCGAACTGCCGGATGTTCTCGACGGTAAACAGGTAGAAGGTCTGACCGGCGATCGCCGTGCCGACCAGGAAACCCAGAAACACGGTGACGGCGAAGTTGACGGGGATCCCGGTCTTGGCGAGGTAGTAGCGGATCGTCTTCCAGATGAACTGGCTGCGGGTGAGTGCCTGCAGCCCTGTCTGCGCCTCGATCCGCCGGCACACCTCCTCGGCCGGCACGCCCGGCGACGCGTCGGCGAGGATGAACGACAGCACCTTCCGCTCCGGCGGCGCGAACCGCACCGCCTGGCTGTAACGTGTGTACACGATCGGGAAACTCTGGAACGTGCGACTGGCCCTCGTGATCCCCACGAGCACCGCGCGGCGGTCGTTCATCTCGAACGTGCGGCCCAGCCGGAACGGCTCGTCGGGCCATATCCGCCGATAGCCCGCGTCGTCCATGATCACGGCGTCGGGCGTGCGGAGGGCGGCAATCGATCCCATGAACAAACCCTCGGGCGCGCCCACGAGCGTGGCGTCGTCGAGGCCCAGCAGGATCATCTGCTCGTAGCTCCCCTCCTCGAGCCGGGCCCGCACGATGCCCTTGTAGAACGGCACCGCCCACTCGACCCCCGCCACCCCCTTCACGCGAAAGAGTTCCGTGTCGGCGAGCGGCTTGACGTCGTCCACGAACTGGACGTTCTTATCCATCACCCAGATGCCGGGCCCTTCGACGTCGCGGATCTGGCTCACCGTGAGCGACATCAGCCCGCAGAAGATCGACGACTGCTGCGCGATGAGGAGCGCCGCGAAGACCACGCCGAAGATGATGCCGAGGTACTTGACCCGGTTCCCGATCAGCATCTTCCACGCGATCCAGAGCATGCGGTCGAGTGTACCGGTGGCGAAGGGCCCTCTGGTATCCTGCTGTCCCTGCCCGATCGAGTTCCCGTTTCGAGGAGCCATCCGTGCCTGGTCCGGCCGACGCCACCGCCGACCGCCCCATGCCGATCGACGATGCCCGGATCGCCGAGGTGCTCGCGCGCTGGTGGGGCTTCGACCGGCTGCGGCCCCTGCAAGCCGAGGCCATCGGCGCGGCGCTCGCGGGCCGCGACTCGCTCGTCGTGATGCCGACCGGCGGCGGCAAGAGCCTCTGCTACCAGTTGCCACCGCTCGTGGGCGAATCGACCGACGTCGTGGTCTCGCCCCTGGTCGCACTCATGAAGGACCAGGTCGATGCCCTCGAGGCGATCGGCTACCCGGCGGCGGCGATCCACGGCGGCATGTCGCAGGAGGAGCGCGAGGCGGTCCGCGACCGACTCGCCGCGGGCGAGTTGCGGCTGCTGTTCGCGGCGCCCGAGCGGCTCGTGAACACCGGGCTTCTGGATCTCCTCGCCCGCGTCGGCGTGAAGCGATTCGCGATCGACGAGGCCCACTGCATCAGCGCATGGGGCCACGACTTCCGCCCCGAGTACCGCCAGCTCGCGCTCGTCCGCGACCGCTTCCCCTCGGCGAGCATCCACGCCTTCACCGCCACCGCCACCCCGCGGGTCCGCGACGACATCGCACGGCAGCTCGCGCTGCGCGACCCGGCCGTGCTCGTGGGCACGTTCGATCGGCCGAACCTCGTCTACCGCGTCGTGCCACGCACCGACCGCATCGCCCAGACGCTCGCCATCCTCGGCCGTCACCGTGGCGAGGCGTCGATCGTGTACTGCATCTCGCGAAAGGAGACCGAGCGGCTCGCGGCCCGGCTCGCCGCCGAGGGGCTGCTCGCGAAGGCCTACCACGCCGGTCTCGACGCCCGTGAGCGGCACCGCACGCAGGAGGCCTTCGCCCGCGAGACGATCGACGTCGTCGTGGCCACGGTCGCCTTCGGCATGGGCATCGATCGCTCCGACGTCCGGCTCGTGCTCCACACGTCGCTGCCCAAGAGCCTCGAGGCCTACCAGCAGGAGACCGGCCGCGCCGGACGCGACGGCCTCGCCGCGGAGTGCGTGCTGCTCTACTCGTCGGCCGACGTCTTCAGCTGGGAGTCGCTCGTGCGGAAGAGCGCCGCCGAGAGCGATCTCGACCCCGACGAGCAGGAGCGGCTCGTGGCCTCGCAGGTCGAGCACCTCCACGCGATGCGGCGCTACGCCCAGGCCGCCCGCTGCCGCCACGCGGCGCTCTCGGAGTACTTTGGACAGGACTATCCCGCCGAGACCTGCGGCGCCTGCGACGTCTGCCTCGGCGAGACGGAGAGCCTGGCCGATTCCACCGTCACGGCGCAGAAGATCATCTCCTGCGTGGCCCGCGTGCAGGAGCGGTTCGGCGTACGGCATGTGTGCGAGGTGCTCCGCGGCGCGAAGACCGAGGGCATCCAGCGACACGGCCACGACCGGCTTTCGACGTTCGGTCTGCTCGCGAGCCTCGAGCAGCGGGCAGCCGAGAACCTCGTCCATCAGCTGCTCGATCAGGAACTGCTCGCCCGGTCGGCAGGCGACCGGCCCGTGGTGATGCTCAACGAGCGGTCGTGGGAAGTGCTGCGCGGCACGCGACAGGTCGTGCTGCTCGAGCCTCAGACCGGCCGGGCCAAGGTGAAGGCGACGAAGGCCGACACCGACGATTGGGAGGGAGTCGATCGCGATCTGTTCGAGCGGCTACGGCGCTGGCGGCGACGGATCGCGGACGAGCGCGGCAAGCCCGCATGGACGATCCTCGACGACAAGGCCCTGCGGGCGATCGCCCGGGAGCGGCCCGACTCCCCCGCCGCCCTGCTCCGCTGCCGCGGCATCGGCGAGAAGCGGCTGGCCGATTTCGGGGCCGAGATCCTCGATCTCGTCACCGGCCGCGGCGACGGGTAATCTCCCGGGTCTCGTCGCCCGCTTCGGGCGCGCTCGTCGCGCCCATTTCCTTTTCGTCCTCCGAGGCCCCACATGCCCCGCATCACGAACACCCTTCACCGTCTCGGGCAGAGCCTCTGGCTCGACAACATCACCCGCACGATGCTCGACGACGGCACGCTCGCCCGCTATATCGCCGACCTCACGGTGACGGGCCTCACGAGCAACCCCACGATCTACAACCAGGCGGTGAAGGGCAGCACCGCCTACGACGCCGCGATCGCGGCCAAGGTGCGGCATGGCCTCTCGGGTGAGAAGCTGTTCTTCGAACTCGCACTCGAGGACCTCACGCGGGCGGCCGATCTGTTCCGCCCCGTGTACGACCGCAGCGGCGGCGTGGACGGCTGGGTGTCGCTCGAGGTCTCGCCCCACCTCGCCTACGACCCGGCGGCGACGCTCGCTGCGGCCCGCGACCTCTTCGCCCGAGCGGCGCGACCGAACCTCTTCATCAAGATTCCGGGCACGCCCGAGGGCCTGCCGGCGATCGAGGAGGCGATTTTTGCGGGCGTGCCGGTGAACGTCACGCTCCTCTTCACCCGCGAGCACTACCTCGCCGCGGCCGACGCCTATCTCCGCGGCATCGAGCGCCGGATCGACGCGGGCCTGCCGCCGAAGGTGGCGTCGGTGGCGTCGCTGTTCATCAGTCGCTGGGACTCGGCCTCGGCCTCCGAACTGCCGCCCGCTCTCAAGAACACGCTCGGGCTCGCGATCGGCGAGCGGTGCTACAAGGCCTACCGCGACCTCGTCGCCTCCGACCGCTTCCAGCGACTGGCGAACTTCGGAGCCCTGCCCCAGCGGCTCCTCTGGGCGAGCACGGGCACGAAGGATCCGGCGCTCTCCGACCACCTTTACATCCGTGGCCTCGCGGCGCCGCACACCGTCAACACGATGCCCGAGGCGACACTCCTGGCGTTCGCTGACCACGGCACGCTCGGGGGCATCGTCTCGGCGGGTGGGGGCACGGCCGAGCGCACGCTCTTCGAGATCGCCCGGGCCGGCGTCGACGTCGACGTGCTGGGCGCCCAGCTCCAGTCGCAGGGCGCCGCCGCATTCGTGAAGAGCTGGGATGAACTCCTCGCGGTCATCGAGTCGAAGCAGCTCGCCCCGGCCTGAGCTTTCCGCGGCCAAAGCCATTCATGGTTCGCGTCGCACGCAGGTCGGGGCGGCCCATACCCCGTCGCCGGACGTTCGCTCCGGGCCTCCGGGCCCTCCGCTCACTCGGATGCTGAAGTCGCTTCGCCATCCTGGCTGCGCTCGTCAGCATACGCCGGCTCTCGGGGCATGGGCCGCCCCTCCCGATGCCCTGGAAGGGTCTCGGAGGTTCACGCTTCGCCGAGATAGGCGTCGCGGACGCGGCGGTCGGCGGCCAGTTCGGCGCCGCTGCCGGTGAGCGTCACGCGTCCGGTCTCGAGCACGTAGCCCCGCGAGGCGAGCTTCAGCGCTGCCCGGGCATTCTGCTCCACCAAGAGCACGCCGATGCCACGTGAGGAGAGCGAGGCGATCACCTCGAACACCTTCGCCACGATGAGCGGCGCGAGCCCCAGCGACGGCTCGTCGAGCAGCAAGAGCTTCGGTCGGCCCACGAGGGCCCGCGCGATCGCGAGCATCTGCTGCTCGCCGCCGGAGAGGGTGCCGCCGGCCTGGTCCATCCGCGCCCCAAGCACCGGGAACAGGCCGCAGGCCTCGTCGATGTCCGCCCGGAGCCGGGCCCCGTCGGGCTGCGTGAACCCGCCGAGCTCGAGGTTCTCCCGCACCGTGAGCCGCGGGAAGATGCGCCGGCCCTCTGGCGCGTGGCCGATGCCCAGGCGCATGATCGCGTGGGGAGGGAGGCCGACGAGCGACTTGTCGGCGAAGCGGATCGAGCCGCCGCGCGGGGCGACCACGCCCGAGATCGCCATGAGGAGCGTCGTCTTGCCGGCGCCGTTGGCGCCGATGAGCGCCACGAGTTCGCCCGCATCGACGTGAAACGAGACCCGGTCCACCGCCCGGATCGGACCGTATCCCGCCTCGAGATCGTGGACTTCCAGGAGTGGCATCTGCGATCTCACGGCTCCCCGCCGAGATAGGCCTCGATCACCTTCTCGTCGCGGCGGATCTCGGCGGGCGTGCCCTCCGCGATCTTCACGCCGTGATCGAGCACCGCGACGCGGTCGCTGACCCGCATCACCACGTTCATGTGATGCTCGATGAGCAGCACCGTCACGCCGCGGGCACGGATCCGCTCCACGAGGTCGGCGAGGTCGCTCGTTTCGGAGGGATTCATGCCGGCGGCGGGCTCGTCGAGCAGGAGGAGTTCCGCGCCGGTCGCGAGCGCCCTCGCGATCTCGAGCCGGCGCTGGTCGCCGTAGGGCAACTGGCCGGCGATGCGGTTGGCCTCGCCCGACAGGCCCACGAAGGCGAGCGCCTCGAGCGCACGGCTCTGCGCCAGGGACTCGGCACGACGGTTGGCGGGAGTGCGGAAGAGCATCGCCGCCACGCCGCCGGGGATCGTGCGGTCGAGCCCCACGAGCACGTTCTCGAGGACCGTCATGTTGGGAAACAAGCGGATGTTCTGGAACGTGCGGGCGATGCCGGCTTGCGCGACGACGTGCGGCGAGCGCCGGCCCCGCTGCCACACGGCCATCGTGCCGGCCGCGCCGAGCAGCCAGCCCGCCACGAGGCCGATGATCCCGCGCCAGCGGATCCGAGATTTTCCCGCGGCGAGGCGGTCGAGCACCTCCTCCTTGATCGCCGGCCGATCACCCGTGGTGGGTGTGCCCGTTCGCTCCGAGTCGGTCGGATCGGGAATCGTGCCCGGCCCCGCGCGACGGGCGGTGACGGCGGCCTGGAGCTCATTGCGCAGCGCGCGGGCCTCATCGAGATTGCGCTTGATGGCCAGCACGTCGGTGCCGTCGGCGCTCACGACCCGCCACTTGCCCGCCATCTGGTCGATCGCGAGCTCGGCGCGGAAGTAGCCCCGCAGCCGGTCGGCGGCCCCCGCGAGCGTGAACGGCTCGCCCGTGATCATGCCCCGCTTCACGACGGCCATCCACAGCCGGTCCACGTCCACCGCCGCGGCCGCGAACAGCAGGCCCGTGACGAGCCCGAGCCCAACCGCCGACCAGAACACGCGCGGCGTGAACGCCCGTTCGAGCCGCCGGCCGTGGAACCGCACGGTGCCTGCCGTCGGCGTGTAGACGCCGCTGATGCAGTTGAACGCCGTCGTCTTGCCGGCGCCGTTGGGGCCGATGAGCGACACGATCGTGCCGGCGGGCACCTCGAGATCGAGGTCCGACACGGCCACGAGGCCGCCGAAGCGGATCGTGAGCCGATCCACGTCGAGCAGCGGCGAGGCGGTCAGGGGCTGCGAGGTGCTGAGGCTCATGGATGCACCTCGTGAAGTTCGGCGGCCACGCGCCGCGACGGCACGAGCCCCTCGGGGCGGTAGCGCATCACGAGCACGAGCGCGAGCCCGAAGATCGCCAGCCGCCAGCCGCTGAAGGAGAGCAGACTCGAGCCCGAAGGATTGATGTTCCACTGCTGGATCGCCGAGTCGGCCCAGGGGGCGAGCACGGTGTCGAAACCCACGAGCAACGCCACGCCGAGGAGCGTGCCGGGGATGCTGCCGAGGCCGCCGAGGATCACGGCGCAGAGCACCATGATCGAGCGGTTGAAGTCGTAGGCGTTGGGATCGGCCGTGGTCGAGAGGCTCGCCGCATAGAGGCAGCCGGCGAGGCCCGCCACGGCCGACGACATCGCGAACGCCGAGAGCTTCACGCGGACCGCCGAAATGCCCATCGCCGAGGCGGCCAGTTCGTCCTCGCGCACGGCCACCCACGCCCGGCCCAGCCGCGAGTTTTCGAGCCGTCGCATCGCCACCACCACCGCTGCGAGGGCCAGGAGCGCCAGGTAGTAGAACCAGCGCGGGTCGATCGCGAAGGCGAGTCCGAGATCGGTGCCGCCGACCTTCAGCCCCGCCCCCGGCGGCGGCACCGGGTTGAGCCCCTTCATGCCCCCGGTGATCTGCTCGAGGTTCCGCAGCGTCACCTTCACCACCTCGCCAAAGCCGAGGGTCACGATGGCGAGGTAGTCGCCGCGCAGCCGCAGCGTAGGGGCGCCCAGAGCCAGGCCGATCAAGGCGGTGACGACCACGCTCACGGCCGCCGCTGTCGCAAACCGCATCTGAAACGGATACATGGGCACCGTGAGAATCGCGCACAGGTAGGCGCCGATGCCGAAGAAGGCCGCGATGCCAAGGTGCACAAGGCCCGTGTAGCCCACCATCACGTTGAGGCCGAGGGCGAGGATGCAGTAGATGAAGAGCGTCGTCACCTGTCCGCCGAGGGCCCCGCCGAGCGCCGGCACCACGAGCGGCGCGACGGCGAGCACGCCGAGCGCCACGAGATCCCATCGCTCGCGGAGGAAGCCGCCGAGCCGGCCGGCGGCAGTCGCCTCAGGCAGCGCTTCATCGGGGTTGCGGCCACGTGGAGGCATGTCAGACCTTCTCCTTCGTGCCGCGGCCGAGCAGGCCTTCGGGACGGAACACGAGGATCACGATGAGGATCGCGAACACGATCGCCCCGGTCCAGCGCTCCCCCACGTAGGCGCTCGAGAGCGCCCGCACGAGGCCGATCACGAGTCCGCCCACGACGGCCCCCGGGATGCTCCCGATCCCGCCGAGCACCGCCGCGGTGAACGCGTAGAGGCCGTTTTGGAACCCCATCTGGAAGCCGATGGTGTTGATGTAGAGCCCGTAGATCACGCTCGCGGCGCCCCCGAGGAAGCCCCCCACGAAAAACGTCGCGGCGATCACGCGGTCCACGTCGATGCCCACGAGCGCGGCCGCCACGGGATCCTGCGACACGGCACGCATCGCCTTGCCCATCCGCGTCGACTTGACGAGGAATGACAGTGCCACCATCAGCGGCACGACGACCACGAGCACGAGCAGGTCCTTGGCGGTGAACTGCACGACGTCGCCGGGAAGCAGGTTCGTGGCCGGAAGCAACTCCGGAAACGAGCGGTCGGCCGGCCCCAGCCAGAAGAGCCCGATGTTCATGAAGATGAACGACACGCCGATCGCCGACACGAGCGGCGCGAGTTTCGGCGCGTTCCGCAGCGGCCGATAGACGATCCGGTCCACCGCCACGTTGAGCCCGCCGCAGAAGAGCCCGCACACGATCACGAGCATCGCGATCCCGACCCACGTGCCGGCAGGCCCCGCCGCCGCCAGGCCGAGCGCCGAGACGAGCGTGAGCGCCAGACATGCCCCCAGCATGATCAGGTCGCCATGGGCGAAGTTGATGAGCCGGATGATCCCGTAGACCATCGTGTAGCCGAGGGCCACGAGCGCCACGAGGGCGCCGTTGGTGATTCCGATCAGGCACTGCTGGAGGAAGAACTGCATCGGCTGACGATTCCCGCCCTCACGGGGTCGGGGCCTGATCCTCATCGGTGGCGTCGAGGATCTCCTCGAACTCGAACTTCCCGTCGCGCACGACGCTCACCGTGAGCGTGCGCATCGTCGTGTCGCCGTTGGCGTCGAAGCCCCAGCGGCCGAGCGCCCCGTCGAAGTCGCGGATGGCGAGCGCCTTGTCGGCGATCGCGCGGCGGTCCTTCGAGCCCGCCTCGCGGATGGCGTGCAGCGCCACGCAGGCCGCCTCGTAGCCATACACGGCGTAGGCCTCGGGCAGTTCGCCGAACCGCTTCCGGTAGCGGTCCACGAACTCCTTGCCCTTGCCCGTGAGCTTCTCCGGCGGCAGGCCGCCGAACGTCACGAAGCAGCGGCCTTCGAGGTTCGCGGCGCCGGCCGAATCGATGAACACCTGCTCGCGGCAGCCGTCGGGCACCATGAGCATCGCCGTGATGCCGGCGCTCGACATGTCCTTGGCGAGCTGCCCCCCCTTGCTCTGCGTCGTGCCGCCGAAATAGACGAGATCGGGCTTCGCCGCCTTCACGCTCGCCATCAGCGACTTGAACTCCTGAGCCTTGGCGTCGATCGAGTCGTGCCCGACGACCTCGATCCCGAGCTCCCGGCAGCGCTCGTCGAACAGGTCGGCGATACCCTTTCCGTACACCTCGTTGTCGTCGAGGATGTACACCCGCTTTACCCCGCGCTGCTTCGCCCAGTCGGCCGAGAGCGGCCCCTGAAGATCGTCGGCCGGCACCACCCTCGTGTAGTTGAGCCGCCCCGTCGGCCGGTACACGCCCGGCTCGCCCGGCGCACCGAGACCCGGCTTC
>Ga0233425_10005331_pt1 | contig 20419 bp, 13 predicted proteins | sample Watercolumn_Towu_2_FD_181712 | JGI IMG/M metagenome (GOLD analysis project Ga0233425, IMG submission 181712) | Freshwater microbial communities from Lake Towuti, South Sulawesi, Indonesia - Watercolumn_Towuti2014_140_MG | ecosystem: Environmental > Aquatic > Freshwater > Lake | place... | reverse complement strand
TTACAGATTAAACCTGTTACAAAGTATTTGGTAGTTTTCACCCGATTCCCGGTGAAGTTGAGAAAAATAATATTTTTGTGGACAATATGGAATCATCTAAACGATACGAGTGATAAAAAAGAATTCCTATAAAGGAAATAAAAGAAAGTCGGTGCATAAAAGTGCAGGAAAATCTCCCCTCGCCTCAAAAAAGATCAGCCCTAAAATTGAATCGGAGACTGTATCCCTGATCAGATTGAACAAGTTCATCTCTAATGCTGGGATTTGCTCACGCAGGGAAGCCGATAAGCTGATTGTTTCCGGTACAATAAAAGTTAATGGCAAGGTCGTAACAGATCTTGGAATCAAGGTATCCCCTAAAGATAAGGTTCAATACGAGGGCGAAACCATAAAACCTGAAAAAAAATACTATGTTTTACTCAATAAACCCAAAGGATATATCACGACGACCGATGACCCTTTCGACCGTAAAACGGTGATGTTCCTGGTGAAAAATGCCTGCAGGGAACGCATTTACCCTGTTGGCAGGCTTGATCGCGATACCACAGGTGTATTATTGCTGACCAACGACGGAGAACTTGCTAAAAAACTTACACATCCCCGGCACAGGGTAAATAAAATCTATCATGTTGTCCTGGATAAAAACCTGAAAAAAACAGATCTTCAAAAAATCGTTGATGGAGTCGAACTTGAAGATGGGATTACCAGAGCAGATTCAATCGCTTACGTTGAAGGAGTAAAAGGGGAAAGAGAAATAGGAATCGAAATTCACTCAGGGAAAAACAGGGTGATCCGCCGTATTTTTGAATCGTTGGGATACCAGGTTGTTAAACTTGACCGGGTTTTGTTTGCAGGTCTGACTAAGAAAGATGTTCCAAGAGGAAAGTGGCGGCATTTAAGCGAAAGAGAAGTTGGTTTTTTGAGAATGCTCTGACACCAGCCACTCCAATTCCCCCAAACCTGAAATTAAAAATTCAACCTCATTCAGTTGTTTTTCCAAATTATAAAAATATTTTTGCAATCACTAATTTTAAAGAGGAGGATAAAATGATTAAAAAACTTGTAATTATTGTTGTCATCGCAGTCTCGTTTTTTGCCTGCAATAATAACCGGATGAATACAACTGAAAATGCAGAGGCTAATGCTGATTCGGTTGTAATGCCTGTTCAGATAACGGTAAGTGATTTTCTTACCAAAGCCTCAGAACTTGCAGGAAAGGAAGTAATCATCAAGGGGACGGTATCTCATACCTGCAAGCATGGCGGAAAGAGAATGTTTATTTATGGGGATAATCCGGATGAAACCGTTGAAATCACAGCCGGTGAGAATATTGCGTCCTTCAATGCTGAACTTGAAGGCAGCGAGGTGAATGTTCAAGGAGTGCTTATGGAATTGGTTGTCGATGAAGCATACCTCAATGAGTGGGAAAGTGAAGTTAAGCTGGAATCAGGCACAGAACACGAAATCCATGACGGACAACATTCAAGCGTGAGTGCCGATAGTGTTAAAATAGAGAAGCTGGAAAAAATTAACAATTACAGGAAGCAAATTGCAGAATCGGGTAAAGATCATCTGTCGTTTTATTCCATCGAATGCAAATCTTTCGAAGTTGTTCAGGCAGGAACCGTTAATTAATTTTAAAGAAAATACAAGAAATTGTTCAGACCCACCGAAAGTGTAGTTATTTGTTTTCTCTTTCGATAAAGCATGGAATCAGGTAAGGCATAAACTCCCGGGATTTACAAAAAAAGAATCAATCTTATGATGCGGTTGTAAGACAACTCATCGTAATCGTTTTAGTCACCTTCTTTTCGAATGATATCTTCCCAATAAAGATGATGGAATTTAAATGGAGAAAATGGAACAGAGCAACTCATCGCGATCTGGGATATGTTTTCGTAGCGATGACCATAATTTACTCTCTTTCAGGTATTGCAGTCAATCACTTGCACGACTGGAATCCGAATTATGTGATCTCCGTTAGGGAGTTCCCGGCTGAAATCCCTGATCATCCACAGGGAATTGATAAAGAAAAAGTGCTCGTAATGCTTGACCTGATTGGTGAAAAAGCCAATTATAAGAAGCACTATTTTCCTCGAAACGACCAGTTAAAAATATTTCTTGAGGGGGGAAATGTCACAGTTGACCTCGTTTCAAAAGCCGGATATATTGAAAAAATAAAGAGAAGACCGGTTTTTCACCTGGTAAATTTTCTTCATTATAATCCGGGGAAATGGTGGACGCTTTTTTCGGATATTTATGCGGTTGCGCTCATCATTCTCGCCATATCAGGTTTATTCATCTTAAAGGGCAGGAATGGAATTACCAGGAGAGGCGCTATTCTTACTACAATCGGCATTATCATCCCTCTTGTTTACATATTAATTTTTTACTGAAACATTTTTCCTTCCGGTATTTTTTATAACTTGCACCCAAATTATTAAGTTTCGGAGTAACAATAATTAGCAAATATTGTAAAAGAGAAACTTATAATTCTGTGCTAAACTACCTGGTGGTTGAATCTCGGTGAAAAAGGGTCTGGAAAATCAATATGTTTCAGAAACCTGTCGTAGTAAACAGGATTGGATATGTCAGTCAGAAACATTGAGGGAAAACATATAAGCGGTCATCCTGAAAATCAAGACAAGGATCAGGCTCAAACCGATCGGCAATTAAACCGACCTGAGAAGAAACTGATATTGGGAACAGTCCAGTTTTATGAAGACATCCTGCATTCGCTTAACAAAGCCTTCATCATTATTTTCAGTAAACTTTACCGGAATATCGAAGTTTGGGGCAATCCGAATCTGAAAGAATTATTTGGAATCTCCGTCACCGATCTGAAAGGCAAGCTGGTAACTGAGTGTTTCAGGCAGGAAGCGGGATTTGATCTGAAGAATCAAATAAAAAAGGTATTCGACACGGGCAAGCCTGGGACATCAAAAATCAATATCTCATTTCCAAATGGGAATTTTATCCTTGAAATCGCTTTGACTCCGCTTTTTGAATCAGGCGATCTGCCCTCTGCGGTTATAGGCTATTTCAGCGATGTGACAGAATCGCACAAACAGGCGCAGGAACTTTCGGTGACAAAGGAAAAGTTCAGTAACTTGATTGAACATTCGTCCGAACCCATTTTAAGTGCTAACATCAAGGGTGTTATTACCTCGGTGAATAGGGCGATGCTCAAATTAACCGGCTGCGAAGAACATGATCTTCTGGGGAAGAAAATTACGCGTATACCGCATCTTAAAAACTATGGGCTTACAAGATTTCAGGAGATCGTTGAATGCATTAATGAGAAACGAACACCTCCGGTTTTTGAAATTAAATGGACACACACCGAAAACACATGCCTTTGGTTTGAAATCAGGACAAGTCTTAACCTGAAAAATAATAAGGTAGTTGGATTTAACCTTAGTTTACATGATATCTCCGAGAGAAAAGCCATCGAGAACGACTTGCTTAAAAGCAAGCAATCCTACAAAGTGATCATTGAAAATGCTCCGGAAGCTATTTTTTTATTCAGGCAGGATCAGGTTATTTTCTGCAATTCACGGCTGCTGGAACTGGTCAATTGCAGCATGGATGAAATTCTTCGGAGTCCGTTCACAAAATATGTTCTTCCATTGGATAAACCTGCTCTCCTGAAAAGAACCGAACCGGATATCCGTTACAGGTCGGGTAGAAATGATATTGATTTCAGAATAATCGATAGTCTTGGTACGATCAGGTGGTTAAAGGCAAATATTGTGGAAATCGACTGGGATGGTACTCCGGCATTATTGTTTTTTGCAAATGATATTACTGAGCAAAAGGTTGCTCACGAATTGGAAAAAAATCAACTGAGCAGCCTTGAATTCCTGTCGGAAAAAGTTCTTGAGTTTGTCGAATTAAAATCCGGATATAACATTTACCGCTTTTTGGGTGAAAAAATTACCGAAATACAGAAAGATTCCCTCATTCTTCTGATTTCATACAGTCCTGAATCCGGATATTCCGAAATCGAGCACATCGAAGGTCCAGGTGAGTTGCGGGAAACCCTGCTCGAAATTATCAATAACAATCCTCACAATGTAAGCCTGAAACTAAATGATGCCTTATTAAGGAACCTGTCGTTCGGAAAACTGATCAAGCTGAACGACGGATTATTCGAGCAGGGAAGCACAATATTTCCGAGAAGCACGTTTGCCGTCATCCGGCAAAAGCTTAATATCAGCGGAATCTATCTCATCGGATTGGGTTGGGAAAAGAATATCTTCGGCAATGTTATGATCTTTCTTCCTGAGAACGGCAGGCTGGAACATCCCAGGGCAATCGAAACGGTTGTGAAGTTGGGATCTTTCGCCCTTCAAAGGAAGAAAGTTGAAGAAGATCTGAAAAACAGCGAAGAGAAATACAGGAGCATTTTTGAATCTTACCAGGATGTCTATTACACCACCGAGATCGACGGAACAATAACTGAAGTAAGCCCGTCCATTTTACGGCTTTTGGGTTACAAACCAGAAGATATTCCGGGACGCCAGATCGGGGATTTCTTCGAGGACCAGGTGTTTATGCGCAGACTTGGTAAATTGCTGCTTAAAAATGGTATGATCACGGATCAGGATATTCGACTGGTTCATAAAAAGGGTAATATTATTGATGCTTCTCTGAATGCCCGGATATTAAAAGATAAAAACGGAAAACCCGTTGGTTCCGAAGGAGTGCTCAGAGACATCAGCGAAAGGAAAAAAGCAGATGCCGATTTCCACAGGAATGAAGAAAAATTCAGGATGCTCGCCGATTTCACCTGGGACTGGGAATATTGGGTAATACCGGACGGTTCCATCTATTACATTTCTCCTTCGTGTGAACGGATTTCAGGGTATTCTCCCGAAGATTTTACGTCAGATCCCGAATTGCTGACCAACATCATTCATCCCGATGACAGGCAGTTGTTCCTTGAAAGAACACAGGGCAAAGGTATTTCGGAAACCAATGAAGTAAGTAACTTCGATTTTAGAATCATTACGAGGGACAAACAAATCAAATGGATTAACCATGTTTGCAGGAAAGTTTACGGGGAAAACGGTCTTTATCTGGGTTTAAGGGTGAATAACCGCGATATTACTGATCGCATAAAAGCTGATCAAGCCTTGCGTGAAAGCGAAGAAAGATTCCGCAACCTGTTTTATGAATCACCGGATGCCGTTTTCGTGGAAGATTACGATGGTAACGTTTTGGATGCAAATCCGGCAGCTTGCAGACTGCATCAGATGGAAAAAGCAGAACTGATTAACAAAAATGTGATCGAATTAATCCCGAATTTTCAAAAAGATCAGGTAGCCCAGGATTTTACCAAATGGATAACAGGTGAATTCAAAACTTGCCGCGGTGTTTCGAAAACATCTACGGGGCTTTGCATACCTGTCGAAATCCATACGAGTAAAATAAACTATTGCGGGAAAAATGCCCTGATGTTTATTGTACGTGATATTACACTGATAAAAGAAACAGAAGATAAGCTTAGGGAAGCAAAAGAAAAAGCGGAAGAAGCCGATATGCTGAAATCGGTTTTCCTGGCTAATGTATCCCATGAAATCCGAACACCGATGAACGCAATAATAGGCTTTTCTGAAATTCTGTCGGACCAGGATCTTTCGAAAAAAGAACGAATGGAATTCATCAATTACATCACACAGGGCAGTAATACATTGATGAATCTGATTGAGGACATCATTGACATCACCAAGATAGAAGCCGGGCAGATTAAGATCAATTTTGCGGAATGCGATGTTAACACACTGATGGACGAATTGTATGCTACATTCCTGAAGATTAAAAACAAAAACGCAAAGCAGGAAATTGAGCTACGACTGGTTAAGCCTGTTGTCGAACGTGGATTTACGATAAGCACCGACCCGAGCAGAATAAGGCAGATATTGTCGAACCTGATTGGAAATTCACTTAAATTTACCGACGAAGGCTTTATCGAGATAGGATTCTCGCATTCGGGCGAAAATCAAATTGTCTTCTATGTAAAGGACACAGGCATCGGAATCCCAAAAGACAAACAGGAAATCATTTTCGAAAGGTTCGGACAGGTTGAAGATCCTTCGGGAAAAGAACGGCAGGGTACCGGACTGGGTTTGTCCATTTCGAAAAAACTTGCAGAATTATTGGGCGGAACCCTGACCGTAGAATCTGAATCCGGCAAGGGTTCGGTCTTTTCTCTGACATTGCCGCTGAAAAAGGAGTTGCATAGGATCGAAGCAAAAGAAAAGCATACCGGATTGCATTATACCGACTGGAGCAATAAAACATTCCTCGTGGCAGAAGATTCTATCCTGAATTATACATACCTTGAAGCGCTTTTCCAGAAAACAAATGTGAATCTCCTGTGGGCAAAAGATGGTCGCGAAGCCGTCGAAATGTGCCGGAAACACAAGCATATCGACCTCGTTCTGATGGATATTAAGATGCCGGTAATGAACGGACTTGACGCGATCATTGAAATTAAGAAATTCAGAAAAGACCTTCCAATCATTGTTCAGACTGCTTATGCAATGCCCGAAGACAGAGAAAAAAGCTTCGAAGCAGGCGGTGATGATCACCTCACCAAGCCAATTAATCCAGAAGAACTTTTTGCTTCTATCAATAAGTTTCTGAACTGATATTTTCTCTGTCCCAAAACCGAATAGCTACATAGTCAATCATAATCACATCATGAAAAAAATCTCTCTTGCACTATCAATAATTTTACCTGTAACCCTTGCATTGATCCTGGTAAAGTTCTTTTTCCAAAACCAAAAAAAAGCTGATCCTGTCGTGGAACTTCCCAATGACTGGTTTTTTATGCAAAGATCGTATCCTGTCGGGAAGATCAATTACCCTGTTTACCTGGCAGCGCTTAAATCGGTTCAGCAACAAAAGAAAACAAAGAATGTAGCAAAGGATTCCACGATGTGGGAATTTGCCGGTCCGCTGAACATTTGCGGAAGGTTGTCGGATGTTGAAATGCATTCCTCAGATATACTTACTGTATATGCCGGAGCCGCATCAGGAGGAATTTTTAAGTCGAATAATGCCGGCGAAAGCTGGATTCCGGTTTTTGATGAAGCTTTAAGCCTTTCAATCGGCGATATCGCGATAGCGCCATCCGATGCCCAGGTGATTTATACCGGAACTGGCGAAGCCAATGCCGGCGGAGGTTCACAAACCTATGACGGTGTGGGAATCTATAAATCCACTGATGCAGGGCAAACCTGGCAATATTGCGGTTTGGAGGAGAGCCGAAACATTGGAAGAATGGCGGTGCATCCTACTGATCCCGATATCGTTTATGTAGCAGCAATGGGTGACTTATTTGGCGATAATCCTGATCGCGGTATTTACAAAACAACTGACGGCGGACTTAGCTGGGAACAGATTCTTTATATTTCGGATTCTACAGGCGGTATCGATGTAGTCATCCACCCTGCCAATCCTGACACTGTTTATGCAGCAATGTGGGAAAGGGTGAGGCGTCCGAATCGTCGCAGTTACGGTGGATTGACATGTGGTATTTACAGAACCTTCGATGGCGGTAATTCATGGAACGAACTTACCTCCGGATTACCCTCGCCCGGAACAAATATCGGCAGGATTGGAATCGACATTTGCCAATCGGAACCTTCAAACTTATATGCGATTTATGCCGACAAAACCGGATATTTTGAAGGTGTTTATAAAACCATTAACGGAGGAAATACATGGATTCAGACAAACGACGGATCACTTGCCGATTGTTATTCGTCATACGGCTGGTGGTTCGGAAGGATAAGTGTCGATCCCACCGACCCCGATATTGCATACGTTATAGGCTTCGATCTCCACAAAACTTCAAACGGAGGTAATTCCTGGAGCAACATTTCATCGTGGACGGTTCATGTTGATCAGCACGGACTCTATATTCATCCTCAAAATCACAATTTCCTGGTCCTGGGAAATGACGGTGGTTTTTATACTTCGCAAAACGGGGGAAACAGCTGGACATGGCTCGACAATTTACCGGTAACACAATTTTACACCTCTGAAATTGACAGGCAACATCCCGAAAGACTCTACGGCGGAACCCAGGACAATGGCACAAACCGCACTTTAACAGGCAATACCGATGACTGGCAGCAGATTTTCGGAGGCGACGGATTTTATGTTCTGGTCGATCCGGTAAACAACAACTATGTGTATGCAGAATACCAATACGGAAATTTTGCAAAATCAACAAACGGGGGAGTTACATTCAATACCGCTATGACCGGGATCAGCTCGGGCGACAGGAAGAACTGGAACACTCCGGTTGCATTCGATCCTGCAAATCCGGAAATATTATATTACGGAGCTAACAGGCTGTACAAGTCGACAAACAGGGCAACTTCCTGGTCTGCTATCAGCGATGATCTGACAAACGGACCAGGGATAAACCTGACTTATGGTACGATTTCGACAATAGGTGTTTCACCGGTCAACCCTGATATCGTTTATGTTGGAACCGATGATGGCAATGTTTGGGTAAGTGCAGAAACAGGAAGCGGATGGGAGTATTTATCCTTAACTCTTCCCGACCGCTGGGTTACACGAGTTGTGGCAGATCCGCTTGAAGAAAATACTGCTTATGTGACGTTTTCAGGTTATCGTTGGGATGAGTACCTTCCTCATATTTTCCGGACAACAAACAGAGGTCAGAATTGGGAAGAAATCTCAGGGAATTTACCCGAACTGCCGATTAACGATGTGATTATCGATCCTGTTGATAATACGAAGTTATATGTTGCCTCAGATGCCGGTGTTTTCGTAACCGAGGATTTGGGTCAAAACTGGGAAGTAATGGGATCAAACCTGCCGATGGTTCCAGTTAATGATCTGACACTGCATAATGAAACCCGGAAACTGGTTGCCGCTACTTACGGTCGGTCGATGTACAGCTACGACCTGTACCAGGATACGTTGGCAACGTCCATTTACAGTCCAGCTGCCGGTTCCCTGCTTACGAAAATCAATATTTATCCCAATCCATTCAGGAATTTCTTGATTGCAGAAGTCGGATGTTCACAACCAGTCAGAGCAAACATTGAAATTTGCAGTATTCGTGGAGAGAGGGCAAGCCTGTTGTTCACCGGAGATATGAAACCGGGAAAAAACCGGTTCAACTGGACCAGGGAACAACTTGGAATGCTGAAAGATGGAACTTATTTTTTAAAGGTTACTACGGGCAGGCAATCGTGTACCCGCAAAATCATCTTCCGGGGAAATTAAGTCATTATTTTGTGTGTTTCGGTAAGCTTCAGGAAATGTCCTTCTTTTTCGCAAAAAGGACAATAAATATGATTTTCCGAAAACACGAATCCGCATCGATTGCATTTATAGCTTTGTTCCTTGTATATATTCAGTTTTCTCTTGTTCGAACTGATCAGAAATGCCAGACCGATAACAGGAGTAAGCAGAAAACTTACAATAAATAACCGGATAGAACCGATCTCTCGCGTCTTTCCCAGTTTTGAAAAAAGGTAAACGATATTCAGATAAATAATGATTGCTACAAATAGCAAAATATATTTTAATTCCACTGATTCTGAGAGTTATTATGTTGCTCTGAACTCAAATAGCACGCAAATGTATCATTTTCAGGTTTCAAAACAAAAGTCAGACGAACAATTCAGACGATATCCTGTCTGCAAATAGCTTTCCTTCATTGGTTAGATACAGAATATCCTGTTTCATAACTACAAACTTTTTTTCAATATGTTTTGTTATATTTTTCTTAAAATGATCTGCAAACTGTAATCCGAACTCATGCCGGATATGTTCTAAATCTGTACCCCAGACAGTTCTTAATGAAGTAAGGATGTATTCATTAAATTTTTGTTCTGTGGTGAGAACTTCCAGCTGAGGTACCAGTTTTAATTGTTCCATGTCAGTTAGATATTTTGTCAGATTTGAGGGATTCCATTGTCTTGAATTTCCGTTAAATGAGTGCGCCGAAGGACCGAGACCCAGATATTTCTTACCAGTCCAATAGCTTTTGTTATGCTTCGAGAAGAGATCCTCCTTACAAAAGTTGGAAATTTCATATTGAATAAAACCTGACTCTTCCATAATCGCTACCAGTTTTTTGAAATGAACTACGGCTTTCGAGTCCGAGACCGGCTTTAATTTCCCTCTGCCAATTAACAGAGGTAAAGCTGTTTTCGGCTCCACCGTCAGTGCATAAGCCGAAAGGTGTTTAAGTCCGAGGGACATAAAGAGTTCCAGGTTTTTAATCCAGTTGCTTGTCCCGAGTGTGGGGATTCCATAGATAAGGTCAATTGTCAGGTTATTATAACCTGCATCACGAGCCATTTTCACCGATTCAAGGGCTTCGATACCCGAATGAATTCTGTTCAGATATAAAAGATCAGCGTCAAAGAAAGATTGAATCCCGATGCTCAGCCTGTTCACTGGGGTTTCTTTCAATCCCCTTATCCATTCGCGCGAAATATCATCAGGATTTGCCTCAAGCGTAATTTCCGCATTCGGCTCGATTATATGGAATTTCTCTAACTCAAGATATATCCGGTTAATTTCGTGGTTACTAAAAAGCGATGGTGTACCTCCCCCAAAATATAGTGTTTCAATCGGCTCACCATCAAGATAATCTTTCCGGTTCCTGATTTCCCCGATCAGTGCCGAAAGGAACCTGGCTTTGTTCTTTACAGATGCAATTGAAAAGAAATTGCAGTAATGGCACTTCTGCCTGCAAAACGGAATATGGATGTAAATCCCCGCCAAAACAGTAATAAATATCCAATAAACGCTGTTATCAGGATCCTATTTTGACAATTCCCTGTTTCTGAGAAAAAAGACGGGATAACAGCTCAGGATAACAACCATGATTATTTGAAGCCAGATTGGTGTTGCAAACAAACCCGATTCGATCAGACCAAAGCTGATGATTCCGAGCTTAAGAAGATAATAAACTATTTTGCTCAGAATCACTGCTGTCATCATCGAGAAGAAAAGGTTGTTTATCCGTTTCGAAATTTCGTAAAACAGCCAAACGTTGAGTACCAGTTCCCCGGTCATGATAAGCCCTTTAAAAATATTGGGGTGAGCCGAAACAAGAAATGAAAACAACGGTAAAGTCAAAGCAAGCAGGTAAGCATTGTTCCTGGAAGTATGAACCATTGCAAGGATCAGCATGATCCTCATCGGTTCGACCAGGTAAACAGGAAAACTGATTAGGTGTGAAAGCGCCGGAACAAAATAAATCAAAAGGAGCGCCGAAAAGTCAATGATGACACTTTTATAGTGATTCTTTGCGAAAGCAAGACTTACCTGCATGGTGTAAATTTTTTTAATATTGATACCTACAAAAATAAATAAATTAGTCCTTGGTAAAATAAATTTGATCGTACTTTTATGGCTCACAACAGGATTTAATTTTATTAATTGCTTCATAGGTAACTAATATTTCAAATATGAAAAGGCGCGATTTTGTTAAGAACGGGTTCAGTGCCGGATTAACCGCAACCTCTGCGATGGTTTTCGGAAACCTTGAAAAATTGTTTGCAGTGCCGAATGGCAATCCGGATCTGCCTTATGACCTTGTTGCTGTCATGAATGGCGAGCCGGAAATGATGTTTGATAACGCAATCGAATCTCTCGGGGGAATGAAGGCTTTTGTTAAACAGGGTCAGAAGGTAGTCGTGAAGCCGAATATCGGATGGGACGTACCGCCAGAACGAGCCGGGAATACGAATCCCAAACTGATTAAAAGGATCATTGAGCAATGCAGGAATGCCGGTGCTAGCGATATTTACGTTTTCGATAATACCTGCGACGAATGGAGCAAATGCTATAAAACAAGCGGCATAGAAGAAGCGGCAAAAGCGGCTGGGGCAAAAGTCGTACCGGGTCATACCGAAAGTTATTTCCGGGAGGTGGAGATAAAAAAGGGGATCAGCCTGAAGAAAGCCCGGGTACATGAACTCATCATCGACTCTGATGTTTTTATCAACGTTCCTGTTTTAAAGCATCATAGTTCTGCTGAGCTTTCGATTGCCATGAAAAACCTGATGGGAGTCGTTTGGGACAGGATGTACTGGCATCGGCATAACCTGCACCAATGTATAGCCGATTTTGCAACTTTCCGTAAGCCGGACCTGAATGTAATTGATGCTTTCAGGGTTATGATGAAAAATGGTCCGAGAGGCGTTTCGGTTAGCGATGTAGTGGAGTATAAAACTTTGATCCTTTCGCCGGACATCGTTGCTGCTGATGCTGCTGCTGCCAAGATCTTCGGGTCAGAACCCTCTGATATTTCCTATATCGTTAAGGCTGGCGAACTTGGAGTCGGAACCTATAACCTTGACAGCCTGAAGATAAACAGGATAAAGCTTTAAAATGAAGGTGTTTGTCCTCCTGAAATGGCTGAGAGTTGCCATTTCCCTTGCTTTCGTTTTACTGATTTCTTTTCTCTTTCTTGATTTTTCCGGTTCCCTTTCAGCTGCCTTCACGAATGCTGTTCTTTATCTTCAGTTTGTTCCTTCAATCATCAAATTCATTACACTTACGGGCGTGTCTTCAATCGGATTTATCCTGATTCTCGTCCTCACTCTTTTATTCGGCAGGGTTTACTGTTCCTTTTTTTGCCCTCTTGGCGCATTGCAGGATATTGTCATATTCGGTTCGGGCAGGGCAAGAAGAAAAAAGACCTTCAAATTCATCCGATCGCTCAACGGGTTAAGATATTCGTTCCTGGCTGGAACTGTAATTCTGCTGGCAGCGGGAAGTTACCTGGCATTGAATTTATTTGATCCCTACAGCCTTTTCGGAAAAATTATTAGCAATCTCTTCCGTCCAGCCTGGTACGGAGTGAATAATGTTATCGTAGCTGTTCTTGAACAATTCGATGTTTACACCCTGTACCCGGTCAGTCTCAAAGGATTTAGCTGGATTTCATTCGGTTTTTCCCTGTTCATGCTGATCCTGGTGATCAGGTTGTCGGTAAAAAAAGGAAGATTATATTGCAATTCAGTATGTCCAGCCGGTACTTTTCTTGGTTTCGTTGCCAGGCTTTCAATTTTCAAAATTAAACTCGATGAATCATCCTGCACGAGCTGTGGCAGGTGCAGCTCTGCCTGCAAATCCGGATGCATCAACAGCCGGAATATGGAGGTTGATTTTTCGCGATGTGTTGGATGCTTTAAATGCCTGACGGTTTGTCCGGATAATGGGGTTCATTTCAAGCCAAGCCCTTTGAACAGAAGTCGGCGTTTCGACCGAAGGACTGACAACCGCCGACGAGAATTCCTTGTAAAATCGGCATCCACCATAACGGGATTGGTTGCTTTCATAAAAATCGATGGTTCACAAAGCTTAAAACCGGGGATGAAAGAAATCGTGAGAGAAAATCCTGTTGCTCCTCCCGGTTCGCAGAATATAAGAAGGTTTCATAAAACATGTACCGCCTGCCATTTATGCATCAGCAGTTGTCCGACACGCGTTTTGCAGCCTTCTTTCACTGAATATGGCTGGGATGGGTTGTTTCAGCCTATTATGGATTATACCTCCAGCTTCTGCAATTATGAATGCAGGATTTGCGGCGGGATTTGTCCCACGGGAGCCATCCTGCCTCTTGAATCAGAACACAAAAAAAGAACACAGCTCGGGAAAGCAAAATTCATAAAGGAAAATTGTGTGGTTTACACGGATGAAACTGCCTGCGGCGCTTGTTCGGAGCATTGCCCGACCAAGGCGGTGGATATGGTTCCTTATAAAGGAAGATTAACCATTCCGGAGGTGGATGACAAAATATGCATCGGTTGCGGAGCCTGTGAGCACTCGTGTCCGACAAAACCAAAGTCAATCTATGTGGAAGGCAACCCGGTTCATATGCTGGCGGATAAACCAAAGGAAAAGAAACCCGAGCCGAAGCAAAAACCGGTAGGTGATTTCCCTTTCTGACCTCCGGTTATTTTCGTAAAATAATCCTGAAGGTTGTGCCTTTATTCAGTGTTGATGATTTCACGAAGATATTTCCCTTATGGTATTCGTTAATAATGCGCCTCGAAAGTGAAAGCCCGAGTCCCCAGCCCCTCTTTTTGCTGGTATATCCCGGATTGAAGATGGTTTTAAATCTCGATTTTGGGATGCCTTTGCCATTGTCGGCTATATCAATGATGACCAGGTTGGCTTCCTCGCGGATATCGATGTCAATCGCCCCTTCTCCTGCAATTGCATCTATGGCATTTTTGCATACATTTTCAATCACCCACTCGAACAAATGGAGGTTGATAGGAGCAAAGATCTCTTTATCCTCGGACTGCTGTATTTTAAACCTGACCCGGCTAGATGCTCTTGATTTGATGTAGTTGATGCTGCTATAAATCACATTCACTATATTCTCTTTTTTCAGCTTGGGTTCCGACCCGATTTTTGAGAACCGGTCGGTAATTTTATTCAGCCGGTCAACATCTTCGCTGAGCCGGTTGATGGTTTCGTTGTTTACTCCTTCCATCTTAAGCAGCTCGATCCAGGCGATCATCGACGAAAGCGGAGTCCCGATCTGGTGGGCTGTTTCCTTTGCCAGCCCCACCCACACCTGGTTCTGTTCCGATTTGCGGGCTGAACTGAAAAAGATATACGAAATGTAAAGGAATAAAGCAATGACGGCAAGCTGAAAATACGGGAAATATTGGATTTTAGTGAGCAGTGCCGAATTCTGGTAGAAAATATAGCATTTGCCACGGTCGGCTATTTCTATTTCGATCGGATCATTGTCCGAAGACATGTGATGAAGTGTCTGCTTCAGGTACAGCGAGTCCTTCGACTTCTCTTTATCGAGCAACCCGTGTTCGATGATCCTCGTTTGTGTGCTGTCGGTAATGATCACAGGTACAGAAGCAGAGTTCAAAACCACTTCCGAAAAGAAGGAATGAACCAGGTCGTCGAGAATCACCCTCAATTCCGAAAAAAGTTTGGAATCCTTATAATAAAGAAAATCATACTTGCCGGGTTCGTATTCTATCCTCACCGGAGGATAGTTCAAATATTCATTCAGAATCCTGCCTCTAAGGTAAATCACTGTGTCGGTACTAAAATCCACATTGATTTTGTCCTTTATCTTTCCGTTAAAGTCGGTTAAAATAACCGGAACGGTCGTGTTTTCCGATACGAATTTCAGGAAGAAGTTGAGAACCTCCGAATCTTCGATGATACTCAGTATCCGGTAAGCGTCGGCTAATAATTCAACCCTTTTGCGTTCCTGCTCTTCAATCTGGTTAAAAAATTTATCGGTGTAATTCACCAGTTCGGCTTTCTGGTAAATGGCATCAGCCCAAATCCTGATGTTTTTGCGTTCGTCTCTTGCTATTTCCCGCACGAGGACGTTAGTGTACCAAAGCGAAAGGGATACGATCATGATGGCAATGATGAACAGGATCCACTTCCAGCGTTTTTTACGGATGTAAATATTCAAGGATTATAAAATTATACTTTCAATTTGCTGTAGAACCGAAATATCCAAACGCTAAAACATTGCATTCATTGCAAAAGTAGAAATTTCAAACGAAGAGTCGGCTGCGTTTACTTTTCATGGTCGGATTAAAAAAAGATATACCCGGACACCTGGCGATGCTGTAATTTTGCAGCCGCATAAAATTCACAAAATGGAATCTGACTTTTTAAATTCTGAAATATTTACCTGGTTTGTCCTGCCTCTTCTGATTTTTGTAGCCAGGATCATGGATGTTTCCATTGGAACCATGCGACTGATCTTTGTTTCAAAGGGACTGAAGTACCTTGCACCTGTTCTGGGATTTTTCGAAGTTACCATTTGGCTTCTCGCCATCGGTCAAATCATGCAGCACCTGGATAATGTAATCTGCTACCTTGCTTATGGATGCGGCTTTGCAATGGGCAATTACCTCGGCATTATCCTGGAGGAAAGAATGTCGATCGGAACGGTGCTGATCAGGGTGATCTCACAAAAAGACACGCCACAGTTATCAGCAAGCCTTAGGGAGAGCGGTTTCGGCGTAACCGAGGTGGACGCAGAAGGGATGAAAGGTCGTGTGAAAATGATTTTCTCCATCATCAACCGCAAGGACATAAGGGATTTTATCGAAAAAGTAAACCGGTTCAATCCGAAATCATTTTATACCATCGAAGAAGTCTCAACCGTAAAGGAAGGCTTTTTGAAAATTCACCGGACATTTTCACCTTTCAGCGCATTGAGTTTGCTGAGAAGAAAGGGGAAATAAACCTGTTTTAAATTAATGTGAACACTGGTGAGGATTTCTTTTGAAGACAGAATTCAACCCCGGCACCGTTTATTAAACTGATCCAGGACAGTTACCCTCCAACAGTTACTTTTTTAAAACGAAAACATCAATCCAATACTCGGCATAAAGGGTAACTGGTAAATTTTTTCAAAGGTGTATCTGTCCACATAAAAGATATTTTTGCGGTTGTACACATTGGTAATGCTTAGGGTCGCTTCTAACTTAGAATACCTGCCCAGCATGAATATCTTCTTGAGCCCAAAATCGAGCCGGTGATAAGTCGAAAGGCGCCCCGTATTCAAATCGGCATATAGTATTCCCAGTTCCTCGTTGACGGTGGTATAATCGGTATAAATCCCATCGGTAAAGCTGATGAGCGGATAATAACCCTGAGTGAGCGTAAACGGAAATCCCGATCCGAAATTCCATCGGGCGTTGATCTCCCAATCCTGCTTATCGGTTAGCAGGTAACTAGTCACAATATTGATGTTATGCCGACGGTCGAAATGCGGGTAATAGGATTTCACACTGCCGTCGATGTCCTCATAGTTGCGCCGGATTTCACCGAGCGAATAAACAATCCACAGATAAAGCCTTTTATTATCGTACTTCAGGGTGAGGTCAACACCCGTGGCATGGCCGTTTTCGAAAATGAAATCCTTGGTATAAATATCGGGCTTATAGGGATACTTTTCTTCGTCGTAAAGCTTGTTCCTGTTAAGATTGGTGAGCTGTGAAAAGTTCTTATAGTAGCCCTCGATATTAGCCGTCACGAACCGGGAAATATCGATCTCGAATCCCAGGATCGCATGCTCGGCTTTTTGAAGTTTATGAGTGATGTCTTTTCCATTAAAGGTTTGCGGTACATTATCAGGACCCGACAAAAATCCATAGAACAGGTTCACCACGTCCCTGTTGGAAGTAGCACTGATAAGGTTTTGCGAATACATTCCGCCGGCGAATTTAATCCTGAACTTTTCTGCCGCATTATATTTCATGGCTAACCTCGGCTCAAGCGAAATGTTCGAAAGCGAGGCATACCATTGAAGGCGTACGCTGGGCTCGAAGAGCAATTTCCCGAATGTCTTCTTGTATTTTGCAAATGCACCAAGTTCTGTCGTGTTGTCATTCTGGCTAATTGTGGTTCCAATGGCGTTCGAAAACTGGAAATCCGTGGAAAAGCCCAGTACTTCGATGCCGTATTTAAGTTCATCTTTCCCGATGAAATAAGTAAAATCGAATCCCATGTTAAAGCCATTGATCGAGCTTGTCCGGGCAGGGCTGGTAGCTTCCTCAAGTGCTATCTTGTATTGTGAGTAAGCCAGATGTCCTTCAATCAATACGGGCGATTTACCCGGAATGATAAGGAAGTTCGAACCGCCTCCGAAAGATTCCCAATGGTAATCGGAAAGCGCTTTATAATTATTGACCTTGTCGTTAAAACTGAAACCGAAGAAATTCACCTTACTTCCGTTGGCACCCACAAGGGATATTTTACCGTACAGATCGGTGAAGTTAAATGGAAGACCCTTTTCTTCAATGTAATTATATATGGATTTTGAAGTTTGCTCGAGATAGGAATTTTTGGCTGTAAAAATAAATGAAGAACTTCCTTTGCCAGTGTCCCTCTGTTTGCTGATAGGTCCTTCGATGAGGAGATTAGCTCCGAATGTGCTGGCTCCGGCTTTCCCCGAAAACCTTGTTTTATTGCCATCCCGTGTTGTGATATCCATTACTGACGAAATCCTTCCGCCGTATTCCGCTCCGAATCCGCCAGTATAAACATCGGCGCTCCGAAGAATATCGGTTTCAAAAACCGAAAAAAGACCGATTGAATGAAACGGATTGTAAACTACCATTCCATCGAGTATAACTTTGTTTTGAATGGGCGAGCCGCCACGGATATAAAGCTGACCGCCCTGGTCACCTGTAAAAACTACTCCGGGTAAAACCTGGAGGTATTGCGCCAGGTCGGGTTGCCCGCCGATGGCAGGTATTTGCTTGATTTGTTTCGGTGAAATTTTAACCACCGACGTTCGTGTTTCGGACCGGGCTTCTTCCCTGTCAGCCGTCACCTGCACTTGTTTCAGTGTGTAAGTGCCTTTTTCGAGGTAAAGTTTTTTGTCGATGATTTCGTTGGCTTTAACGGTAATTTCCATTCTTAGTGTATCGAACCCAAGGTAGCTGATCAGCAAAGTATATTTTCCGGTCGGAATTTTCGTAATCACGAAATAACCGTTAATATCGGTAGAAGCACCATAAGTGGTTTGATAGAGATACACATTGGTATAAATTACCGGTTCGCCCGATTCTTTTTCATACACAAAACCCCGAATTGTTCCTGTTTGTGAAATTAGCTTCGCCGGATTGGCAAAACTTAATACAGACATGATAAGCAACACCGGAAAATTAATTTTCATCCTCATACTTAATAATTGTTCAGGTAAAGGAACACAGTAATTACCGATGACAAAGAAAATCAAAAAATGAATGTAAGCATGTTAAAATAATCCGCCGCTGCGTAAACATTCAAGCTGATGAACGTTTTGATAAAAGGAAAATCATACACTGCCTGATTGATGAACAATAAATATGATGAACCGGGCTAATGTATTAATTTCGCAGTTCTCTGTAAGGATTCGCCTGGGTAGATTAATCATGAAAACTCAGTCAGGCAAAACGAACTGAAGATTTGTTACCATGCGATTTTTCTCCAGGATTTAAAAGAACGTTTTTCACGAATGAAGCGCCATGTCGAAAAAGAAAAAGAAAACCGTTAAAAAGCTCCGAAAGGATACGCTAAGCCCCTTTGTATTTAACGTATTCAGGCAGCAGCCGCATAAAAGTTACAACTTCAGGCAATTGGCAAAAGTTTTAGCCATCAGCGATCCTGCAGGCAAGGATTTGATCAAGCATATCCTGGACGACATGGTTGCTTCCTTTGATCTAATGGAAATGAGCCGCGGGAAATACAAGCTGAACCCGGCATTGATCAAAACCATCAGCGGTAACATTGTGACCGGTATCGCTGATATGAAGCAAACCGGTAAGGCTTACATCATTACCGACCAGATGGATGATGACATTTATATTGCCCCTAACAACACAAACCATGCGCTGAACGGGGACAAGGTCAAGGTAAGATTATTTCCGTTGCGCAAAGGCAGAAAACTCGAAGGAGAAATCGTCGAAATCATCGAAAGGAATAAAAAACAGTTTGTAGGGGTTGTGGAGGTCTCAAAGAATTATGCTTTCCTGATTCCGGACGACACTACAGTACCCGTAGACATATACATTCATAAACCGGGGTTGAAAGGTGCAAGGAACGGGAATAAAGCTATTGCCATCATCACCGACTGGCCCAAGCACTCAAAAAATCCTTTTGGGGAGATAATAGAAGTGCTGGGAGATCCGGGTGATCACGAAGTTGAAATGAAATCCATCCTCGCCGATTTTGATTTCCCTTTGAGATTTCCTGCCAGGGTAGTTGATGAAGCTGCTAAAATACCCACAGATATCCCGGAGGTGGAGATCAGGAAAAGGAGAGACTTCAGGGAATTCTTTACCATCACCATTGATCCGCAGGACGCAAAAGATTTCGATGACGCCATTTCGCTGAGGAAAACAGGAAGAGGCAACTGGGAAGTTGGCGTTCATATTGCCGATGTTTCGCATTATGTAAAACCCGGAACAGCTATTGACCAGGAAGCTTTTGAAAGAGGCACATCGATTTATCTTGTTGACAGGGTTATTCCGATGCTACCGGAAAAACTTTCGAACGAAGTGTGCTCGTTAAAAGCACATGAAGACAAGCTTTGCTTTGGCGCTGTTTTCGAAATGGATGACTCGGCGAAAATATTGAGTGAATGGTTCGGAAGAACGATCATCAATTCGGATTTCAGGTTCAACTACGACGAAGTGCAGGAAATACTTGACGGAAAGGCGCATGAATTCAGGGGAAATATAATGAAACTCCATAGTCTGGCTTCGAAAATGCGCGATGACCGGTTTAAAAAGGGATCGATTGCATTTACCTCAACCGAAGTAAAGTTCATCCTTGATGAAAACAACAAACCTGTTGGAGCTTACATCAAAGAACAAATGGATTCTAACAGGCTGATCGAGGATTTTATGTT
>Ga0233425_10005330_pt1 | contig 20425 bp, 15 predicted proteins | sample Watercolumn_Towu_2_FD_181712 | JGI IMG/M metagenome (GOLD analysis project Ga0233425, IMG submission 181712) | Freshwater microbial communities from Lake Towuti, South Sulawesi, Indonesia - Watercolumn_Towuti2014_140_MG | ecosystem: Environmental > Aquatic > Freshwater > Lake | place... | reverse complement strand
GAGAGCGCGTTGGCCAGACCCGGAGCGTTGCCCTTGGCCAAGACCTCCACGATCTTCGGGACGAAGTCGGCTCCGGAGACCGCGAGCACGTCGCGCACGAGCTCCACCGCGGGCAACGGCGCCTGGGCTCCGGTGGCGCTCGCGAGCAGCGCGCCGAGCAGGCGCTCCGAGATGGCCTCGCGGGTCAGGGTGGCCCGAAGCTCTGCCGCCTCTCCGGGCGCGTGGCGATCCTCGAAGCTCGCGAGCAGCGCGGTCAGGAATCGGATCGCCGCCGGCGGCGATGCCTGCGCGAGATCGTCGAGCGTCGCGCGCAGCGGGACGGTCACCGCTCCGCTCAGCCCGACGCGCCGACCCGCGCGGAACGCCTCGGAGAGCACACCGACCAGCCGCGGCTCGGCGCGGCTCGCGTCGCCGAGGCGTGCGCGAACGAGCTCCAGCGTCGCCGGTTCGAGCGCGACCGCGTCCTTGGCCCCGCCCCCGCTCGCTTCGCCCTTGAACGATTCGGCGCGGACCAGCGCCTCGCGATCGCGGGTGTCGCTCTGTGCCAGGAGCTGACGGATGCGTGCCTCGCGCTCCGCGGCGCGCTCGCCGCCCAAACCGCCCTTCGCGTCCTGCCAGCACTCCTCGAGCTGGAAGCTGGTGTCGAACCCCAAGAGGGCCGTCACCTCGCCGGCGGCGCGCGCAAAGGCCGCGCGACTCGATAGCTCGCCTTCCGCGAAGGTGTCGACGGCGCGGAACACCACGTGCTCGAAGGCCGCACCCCAGAGCAGCGTGACGAAATCCTCGTCCGGCGACACGTCGCGGATGCGGTCCAGCGTGATGATGCGCAAGAGCTCCGCGACCTCGGCGCTCCGCACACCCGACACGAAGCCCAACACCCGCACGCCGTCCGCAAAGAGCTGGTATGGGATGGTGTCGAAGGGCGCGCGCGGCTCCCACACCACCTCGCCGCCGATGGCGAAAGCGTACGGCGTCACTTGCCACACCAAAGCGTCCTCGCTCGCCTCGAGCGCGCGCTCGCAGGCCTTGAACGCGCGCTCGAGGGCACGGCTCGTCTCGGGATGCGCGGTGCCGTACTGCTGGCGGGTGAAGAGCGCGTGCTCGACCTGCCGAAAGGCCTCGCTCGCGGCCGTGAAATCGCCGGTCCCCGGGAAGACGTCGTCGAGCAAGTCCTCGTCGGGGCGCTCGCGGCCCTGACGCGGCGGCTCCAGCGTCGGCGGGCGCTCGGGTGGCGCGGCCGAGGGCGGGGGCGCCGAGCGCGGCGGCTTCACCTCGAGCGCGGGGATGCTGGGCGCCGCCAGCGCGGGCGCGGGGCGGCTCGGCGCGAGCGCAGCAGGCCCGGGCGGGAGCGAGCTCTTCCCGAGCTCCGCCAGCACGCGTAGCACGTCGCCGTGCATCGTCGCGGCGTCGTCGAAGCGTTTGGCCATGTCATAAGAGAGCGCGCGATCGATGCAGCGAACGACGGCGATGGGCGCGTCCGAGACCCGCGCCAGGGACGGCGCCGGTCGAGACGCAGCGAGCACCAACGTCTCGTTGCCGCTCGGCGCCTCGTGGACCATTCGGCCGCTGATCAGGCTGAAGGCAATGGCGCCGATGGCCCAGAGGTCGGTGCGCGCGTCGACCGCGGACCAGCGCCCTAGCGCTTGCTCCGGCGCCATGAACGCCGGCGTGCCCATCACCAGGCCTTCGCGCGTCCGGGTGGTGCCCTCGGTGCCTTCGAGCAGGCGCGCGATGCCGAAGTCGAGGACCTTCACCTGCCCATCGCGCGTCATGAACAGGTTCTCGGGCTTGAGGTCGCGGTGCACGATGCCCGCGGCGTGGGCCTCTTCCACGATGTCGAGCACTCGCTCGACCAGGCGCATCACCTCCCCGACCGGCAGCTTGCCGCCACGGCGTGCCACGGTGTGCTCGAGCGACTCGCCCTCCAGGAGCTCCATGACCAGGAACGGGACGCCCTCCGCCGTGGCGTCGTCGTCTTCGATGCGCACCACTCCCGGGTGGTGGATCTTGTTGGCGATGTAAGCCTCGCGCAGGAAGCGCTCCCTGACCTGAGGCATCGCGGCGTAGTTCGCGTGCAGCAGCTTGAGCGCCGCGTTGCGCCCGTTACGGTGCGTGGCGGCGTACACCGCCGCCATGCCGCCGAACCCCACCAGCCTATCGATGTGCCACTTGCCGCCGAGCTCCCGCCCGACTCTCTTCCGGCATTCGGCTTCGAGCAGGTCTTCGGACTCCACGGTGCACCCGAGGCAGCGGCACCCGAAGCTACGCCCCTGGCCGAGAACCGGCAAGGAGTCAGGGGCGCGGCTCGGGCTCGGCGCGCCGCTCGGCGCCGACCTCCAGCCGGTGCAGCAGCCAGCCACGGTCGCTCTTCGAGAGCTCTGCCTCCCCGGTGCGCAGCGCGGCGTGAAGGTCGCCGACCTGCGAATCCGAGACGACGGTTTCGAAGCGCAGGTGAACCGCGTCCTTCGCGCGGCGAGTCGCGCGGAGATCGCGCAGCGCGATCACCGGCCTCTGGCCGCGGCAGAGCGCCAGGGCGCGCGCGATCACCGCTTCTCGGCCTGCGAGCGACTCCCCGCTCGGGAGCGTGACAAGCACGTCGCTCGCCAAGAAGCTCGGGAGCTCGCGCTCGAGCCTGGCCACGTGAGCCTCGGGCGCCTCGCCGGCGCTGGGCGTGAGCATCGACGCGAAGCGCTCGAGCGTGAGCCTGGCCTCCCGCTCGTCCGACTGGCGCGGCACGAAGATCAGGAACGCAGTCACGAGGGCGACGGCGAGCAAGAGCAGCTTCGTGCGCGTGGCGCGGCTCACTTCCGCTCCAGCTTCCTGAGCCCCTCGAACAGCGTGCGTTCCTCCGGGGTGAGCTGTTTCGGGACCTCGATGCGCAGCACGAGATACAGGTCGCCTCGCCCCTCGGCCCCGAAGTCCGGGAGTCCCTTCCCGGTCAAGCGCAGCACGGTGTCCTGCTGCGTGCCCTCCGGGACGGTCACCTTGACGTGCCCGTCGAGGCCCTCGACGTCGAGCGTCGTGCCCAGCGCCGCGTCGCTCACCGACAGCCCTTGGGCCTTGAAGAGATCGCAGCCGCGGCGCTCGAAGCGCGTGTCCGGCTCGGTCTGCAGCACCACCAGGAGGTCACCGCTCTGGGCTCCGGGTACTGGCGCGGCCATGCCGTGGCCCGCGACGCGCAGCACCAGGCCGTCGGGCGCGCCGGGCGGCACGCGCACCTTGACCTCCTCGTGGGCGATGACCTGGCCGTGCCCCGCGCAGCTCTCACAGGGGTGCTCGACGAGCTGACCACGGCCGTGGCAGCTCTCGCACACGCTGATGCTCTGGAACAGCGTGTGGCCGCGGGACGCGCTGTGGGTCTTCTTGCCGGTGCCTTGGCACTCCGCGCAGGCCTTGGGGGTGGTCCCCGCCTTGGCGCCACTGCCATTGCAGGCCGTGCAGGGCTTCGCGCGTCGGAAGCGCACCGGCTCCATCCCGCCTTCCAGCACGCGCTTGAGCGAGATGGGCACGACCAGCTCCACGTCGGCGCCGCGCGGCGGCCCCGCCGGGCGACGGCGCCGTCCGAAGAAGCCGTCGAAGAAGCTGCGCCCGCCGAAGCCCAGGCCCAGACCGCTCAAGATGTCGTCGAAGTCGAGCCCCCCATACAGGTCTTCCTGTGAGAAGCCGTCGGTCGCCGCAAAGCCGCGCATGTCGTACTGCCGCCGCTTCGCCGGGTCTGACAGCACCGCGTAGGCCTCGGCGATCTCCTTGAACTTCGCCTCGGCTTCCGTGGCTTTGTTGCGATCGGGGTGCCACTTCTTCGCGAGGTCACGGAAGGCGTCCTTCACCGCCTTCGCGTCGGCGTCCCGCGTGACACCGAGCACCTCGTAGTAGTCACGGCGCGCCTCGGTCATCGCGCCGAGCTTAGATCGAGTCGGGCTGTGCGTCGTCTCGGTCCCGCCCTATGCTTGGCGTCGCGTGCGCATCGCGCTCCTCTACCCCCCGCCCTGGAAGATCTCGCGCCCCGGCGAGCCGCCGCCACCCGCGGGCGAAGGGCCGCCCGCCGACTACGCGGAGGGCGACCTCGACTCGGACTTCTTCCAGACGCCGTACGGGTTGTTCTCGCTCGGAGCACAGGCCATCCGCGCTGGGCACCGCGTGAAGGTGCTGAACCTCTCCGGCTTCGCCTGGGCCCGCGTCGAAGAGGTGCTCGGCGCGCTGGAAGCGGACGTGTACGGGCTCTCGTGCTGGACCGCGAACCGGCGCGGCGTCGGCTACGTCACGCGGCTGCTCAAGCGCCTGCGCCCCGAGGCGACGGTCGTGGTCGGCGGCCCGCACGCGACGCCGCTGGGGCGCGAGATGCTCGCGCACCACCCGGAAATCGACCTCGTGACGCTCGGCGAGTCCGAGGAGTCCTTCCGCGAGATCCTCGAGCGGCTCGCCAGCGGCGCGACGCTCGAAGGCATCGCCGGCGCCGTCTACCGGAAGGCCGGCGTCCCGACCGTCGGCGCCGAGCGCCCGGCCATCGCCAACCTCGACCTTCTGGAGTCGCCGCACCGGCACTTCGACACGCACATCGTCATGACCTCGCGCGGCTGCCCTTGGCAGTGCACGTTCTGCGGCGCCGAGACGAGCTGGGGCCGCGGCTTCCGGGGCCAGAGCATCCCTTACGTGCTCGATTCGCTGGCGAGCGCCCTCGAGCGCGTGCCGGTGAAGATGATCCAGATCAAGGACGACACCTTCACCGCCAACAAGAAGCGCGCCCTCGAGATCTGCCGCGGCATCCGCGAGCGCGGCTTGTCGTTCCTGTGGAGCTGCGACACGCGGGTGGACGTGCTGAACGAAGAGCTCTTGCGCGAGATGCGTCTGGCCGGTTGCCAGCGCCTGAGCCTGGGTGTGGAGAGCGGCTCTCAGCCCATTCTCGACGCCATCAACAAGAAGATCAGCGTGCAAGAGATCGTCGACGCCGCCCAGATGGCCAAGCGCTACGGCATCCGTGTGCGCTTCTACATGATGCTCGGCAACCGCGGCGAGACCGCGGCGACGTTCCGGGAGAGCCTGGCCTTCCTGGAGCGGGCCGCACCCCACGAGTATCTGTTCTCGTGCCTCTCGATCTACCCCGGCACGCTCGACTTCGACGACGCGGAGAAGGCGGGCTGGCTCGATCGCGAAGTGTATTTCAGCGGCGACTTCCAGGAGCTGAAGACGCCCTTCGACGCGAGCCCCGCCGACGCCAAGCTGATGGGCGACTGGTTTGCGAAGAACAAGGGTCTCCGCACGGTCTTCCGCGAAACCTCCGCCGACTTCCGCGCCATCCTCGAGCGGCTCGGGGATCACCACGCCGCGCACCTCGATCTCGCCGGCGCGCTCTACCAAGAAGGCGATCTCGACGGCGCCGAAGGTCACGCGCGCCGCGCCCTGGAGGTCGGCCACCCGTGCCCCGGGTTGGTGCTGAACTATCTCGCCTGCATCGCGTTCCGCCGCGGTGACCTCACGGCGATGCAGGAGCACTTCCTGCGCGCGGCCAAGGCCGACCCGCAGCACGACGTGCTGATCCAGAACGTGCGGCGCGCCCGCGAGTGGTTCAAGGAACGCGGGCCCGAGCGCCTGCTGCCCCTCGAGCTCGTCGCTCGCCACGACTTCATCCTGCTGGAGCGCAACACCCAGCCCACCCTGCCGGGACCCTTGCCGGACGACTTCGCGGAGTGGAAGGAGCACGCACCCGGCGAGCTCCAGTTGGCGCAGGGCGGGCGATTGAGGGTCGTGCCGGGCTGATTCCTGTCGAGCCCAACAGCGCCCCAGCTCACAGCCGCTCGACGCGCCCGCGCACATGCACTCCGCGCGCTTCGAGCTCGGCCAGCATCGCTTCGGTGACGCCGGGCTCCCGCCCCGCGCTCTCGGGCGCGTGGACCCCGGGCTGCGCGAAGCGCCCGGCCGCCATGAAGCGCGTCATGATGGCGGCGGGGAACGCGGTCGTGCGGGACATGCTCGTGGTGCGCGTCGCATCGTCGTAGCGATCGACGAGCACCCACTCGTGGCGAGTGAGGACGCCGGCGTCGAGCCCCTCGACGCGCACGCGCGCGACGGTGAGATCGGCCTCGCCCTCCTCGTAGCGCCACATCGGGAAAAGCAGCGCAGCCGATAGATCGATGGGGCGCACCTTCGTGCCACGCGCGTCGACGGGCTCGCTGCCGAAGTAGCCCGCCTCCCGGAGGACGCGCATCAGCGCGGCGTGCCCGGGCCAGCGCATGGTCTTCTCGACCATGTTGGGCACTGCGCGCATCGTGGTGAGCAGCGTTCGCAGCCCGTCGGTGTTGAACGCCTCGAGCGTGCCCACGCCGTCGACGTCGACGAGCTCGACGTCGGTCAGCGCCGGAAGCGTGACGGCCTTCCCCTCGCGCACGAAGCGCGCGGGGCGCGTGTACTCCTCGAGCACGTCCTCTGGGGCGAATCCGACCTTGTACTCGAACGGCCAGCGCCGCAGCGCCGGCACGCCACCGATCAGGACCTCGATGGATCGGGTCTCTGCGAGGCGGGTCGTCGAGAGCCCGACGAGCAGGCTCGTGAGCCCTGGCCCCACGCCGCAGTCGACCACCACGCACACGCCGCGCTCCCTGGCCAGCGCATCGAGGGCGAGCGGGTCTTGTCCCATGAAGCTGATGTCGCAGAGGGGCTTCTTCGCCTCGATCACCGCGCGCAGCGTCTGAAACCCCATCGCGCTCGGCAGCGCGCCCACGACCAGGTCGTACGGCGCCACCACCCGTGCGAGCTCTTCGAGCGAAGACAGATCACGCTTCGTGGTGGTGATTCCGGGCTCGCTGGCCAAGCTCGCGAGCGCCGCGTCGCTCGCGTCCGCGACCGTGACCTCGAAGTCCCGAGCCAGGTCGCGGGCGATGGTGCGCCCCACCATGCCTGCCCCGAGGACGATGACCTGCTTCATGGCGCGCGAGGATAGCGCCACGGTGTCTTCGACGGGAGGATGCTGAAGGAGCCTCAGCCGTCGGTGACCTCGAGCAGCACCCAGTAGCGACCCCGGAGCCACCAGGGCTCGGGCGCACCGGGGTGGGCCCTCCGCCACGCGCCCTCTTCGCCTCCGCCGTGGACGAAGCCGGGGGTGGGGTGGGGGGCCAGCACGAGGTAGCTCGTGTGGTCGCCCTCCACGTGGACGACGTCGACCATCGACGCGAGCAGCACGAGAAGCAGCATTTGCTGGTCAACGCGCGGCGCGCGCGAGGAAGTTCCGCCACCCTCGCTTCGAGAAGCTGCTGGCCGACGGCAAGGCAGTCGCGGCAGAGTAGGCGACATGGACGCCATCCGGGTCACCCATTTCAGCGACGTGCTCTGCATTTGGGCCTACGTGAGCCAGGCTCGCGTCGACGAGCTTCAGGCGACGTTGGGCGAGAAGGTCGCGGTGGAAATGCGCTTCTGCTCGGTGTTCGGCGACACGCGGTCGAAGCTCGCGAAGCGCTGGGCGGAGCGCGGGGGCTTTTCCGGCTACGGCGCCCACGTGCGCGACGTCGCGGACGGTTTCCCGCACGTGACCGTCCACCCCGACGTCTGGCGCAAGCTGCAACCGGCTTCGTCACTCTCGTGCCACCTGTTTCTCTGCGCCGTCCGGCGTCTCGCGGCCGAGGGCAAGCTCGGAGGCGACGGGGTGGCGCGCTATCACAGTGCCTGCTGGGCGCTGCGCGAGGCCTACTTTCGGGACCTGCGCGACGTCAGCGCTCGCGCGGTGCAGCTCGCGGTCGCCCAGGACCTGGGCCTGCCCGTGGAGGAGCTGGTGACTCGCCTCGACGACGGCGCCGCGCACGCGGAGCTCTCGGCGGACTACGACCTGGCCCGCGAACAAGCGGTCACAGTGAGCCCGACACTGATCCTGAACGAGGGGCGCCAACGTCTGAATGGCAACGTCAGCTTCAACGTCATCGAGGCGAACGTGCGCGAGCTGTTGCTGCAGAAGGCGGCCGAGCAGGCCTCGACGTGCTGAGGGGCTGCCGGTCGGCGCGACTCAGCACTTGATGCGCTTCATCGCGGGATCATAGAGCGGTTTCATCGACGCGACGGCGGGGTAGCGCTTGCCGGCGATGTCCACTTCCCATTTGCCTTCGTCGAGCCACGCCTGCGTCACCGGCTCGCCGGCGTCGACCATGGCGAGCCCGACCGCGCCCCCCAGCGTGTGGCCATAGGACGCGGCGCGTACGTAGCCGACGGGCTTGCCGCTCCGATACACGATCTCGGCATGGAACATCAGCGGCTCCGGGTCCTTCACCAGCACCTGGACGATGCGGCGGGTCAGTGGGCCGTGCGCCTTCTTTGCCAGCACCGCCTCGCGCCCCAGGAAGCCGCCCGGCTTGTCGAGCGCGACGGCGAAACCGAGGCCTGCCTCCAGCACCGAATCGGTGTTGTCGATGTCGTGGCCGTAGTCGCGGTAACCCTTCTCCATGCGCAAGCTGGCGAGGGCTTTGAGTCCCGCGTGGCGGAGGTCGCAGCGCTTCCCGGCCTCGACCAGCCGGTCGTAGACGTGGGTGGCCTGCTCGGTCGGGATGTAGAGCTCGTAGCCCAGCTCGCCCAGGTAGGTGATGCGCACGCACAACGCGCGGGCGTAGCCGATGTCGAGCTCTCGCGCGGTTCGGAAGGGGAAAGCGTCGTTCGACAAGTCCGCCGACGTGATCGCCTGCATCAGCTCCCGCGAGCGCGGCCCCTGCACATTGATCTGCGCGTAGCCCGAGGTGACGTCGGTGACGAAGGCGTGGGCGCCGTCGGGGACGTGGCGGCGCATCCAGGTCAGGACGTGGCGGTGCGCGGTGTCGGAGGCCACCACCCAGTAGCGCTCGTCTCCGAGCTTGGTCACGGTGAGGTCGGCTTCGAGCGTTCCCCCTTCGTTCAGCCACTGGGTGTAGGTGATGAGCCCGCTCGGCCCGTCCACGTGGTTCGCGGAGATGAAGTCGAGGAAGCGCCCCGCGTCGCGGCCCTCGACCCAGAACTTCGCCATGAAGGACATGTCCATCAGGATCACGCCCTCGCGCGTCGCGCGGTGCTCGGCCTCCCATTGCGGGAACCAGCTCGGGCGCCCCCAGGTCAGGGGGCCCGGGTCGGCCTCCCTGCCTTCCGGCGCGTACCAATCGGCGCCTTCCCAGCCGCTCACGTCGCGGAAGTAGGCGCCCTTCGCTGCGAGCCGATGGTAGAGCGCCGACTTTTTCGCGCCGCGCGCCGTCTGCATGCTCCGGGTCGGGTAGTGGCACTGGTAGACCATGCCGAGCGACTCCACCGTGCGCTTGCGGCGGTACTCAGGGTTCGCCTGGTAGGTGTGCAAGCGATCGATGTTCATGCCGGTGATGTCCGCGCCCGGCCGCCCGTCGACGATCCAGTGCGCGAGCAGGCGGCCCATGCCGCCGCCCGTGATGATGCCGATGGAGTTCAGTCCCGCGGCGACGAAGTAGTTCCGGAGCTCCGGCGCCTCGCCCACCACCGGCGCCAGGTCCGGGGTGAAGCTCTCCGGCCCGCAGAAGAACTTGCGCACGCCCACCTCGAGCGAGATGGGCACCCGCCGCATCGCCTTCTCGACGTAGGGGCCCATGCGGTCCCAGTCCGGCGTGATCTCTCCGAACGAAAAGTCGTCGGGCACGCCTTCGACCTTCCACGGCGCGCAGACCGGCTCGAACAGGCCGATCATCAGCCCGCCGACCTCCTCGCGGTAGTAGCCGTGGGAAGCCGGGTCTTCGATCACCGGGAAGCTCTTCGAGATCCCCGGCACCTTGTCGGTGATCAGGTAGTAGTGCTCGGCGGCCTGGAGCGGAACGTTGACCCCCGCCGGCTCCGCTAGCTGGCGCGCCCACATGCCCGCGCAGTTCACCACCACCTCGGCCAGGATGTCGCCGAGGGCGGTGCGCACACCGGTCACCGCCCCGCGCGCGGTCAGGAGCCCCGTGACGGCCACCCCCTCGATCAACGTCGCCCCCGCCAAGCGCGCGCCTTTCGCCAGGGACATGGTGGCGTCCACCGGGTTCACGCGCCCGTCGCCCTTCACGTAGAACCCCGCCAGCACGTCGTCGGTCTTCGCCAGCGGGAAGAGCTCCTTCACCTCTGCAGCCGAGATCTCCTGCACGTCGACGCCACAGTGGCGATTGAACGCTGCGACGCGCCGGTACTCCTCCAACCGATCCGGCTCCGTCGCCAGCTCGATGAACCCGACCGGCTCGAAGCCGGTGGAGAGGCCGGTCTCGGCTTCGAGGCGCGAGTAGAGGTCGCGCGTGTACTTGCGCATCTCCGTCGACGTCTCGGAGGTCGAGCCGAACGTGACCATCAGCCCCGCGGCGTGCCAAGTGGTTCCCGAGGTCAGCCGATCGCGCTCGAGCAGCACCACATCTTTCACTCCCAGGTGGGCCAGGTGATAGGCGACGGAGCAGCCGATGATGCCGCCTCCGATCACCACGACGCGCGCGTGCTTGGGCAGGACGGGCTCGCTCATGGCGCGCGAGCATAGTCGAACCCCCTCAGGGAACGACGGTCAGATGGATGGCCGAGAACTTGGTGCTCTCGCCGCCGAAGGCCGCGATGGTCTGGGGGCCCAGTTGCTTGCCCACCACGAGGTCGCAGCTCGCCACGCCCGCGGCGTTCGTCAGCGCGAGCCCGCCCGCACAGTTTGCGGCGGGAGGCTCGTCAGGGTTCGACGGGTTCAGGAAGCGCAGGGCGACGTTGGGCAGCGGCGTGCCCGTGAAGGCCCCGGCTTGCACCACCGCGTTGAGCTTCGCCGCGGCGGGCAAGGTCGCGCCGGCCTTGACGGTCCCGAGGTCGAACGACTGCGGTTCCGCGAGCGCGAGGTAGGGGCCGATCAAGCCGTAGCTGACCTGATGGACGGTGACCGTCTTGAAATCCACGGAGCCGGCGCTCGAGGTCGCGCGCAGCACCGCCTCGCCGAATGGCTTGCTCGAGTTGAAGCCCGTACCCTGGAGCATGCGCGACGCGATGCCGTTCTCGTCCGTCGTGTCCGTGGGCGTGCCGGGGCTCGTGATGTTCGCCCCTTCGCCCGACACGACCGACCAGGTCACCGTCGCATTCGCGACCGGCGTACCCGCGGCATCGCGGAGCCGGACCTTGGCCGTCGCCCCGGGCCAGCTCTCCAGCAACGCAGAGCCGTGGCCGCCGAGGAGCTCGATGCTGGCGGGCGTCCCCGAGGGTTGTGCGGGTCCTCCACCCGTGCCGGCCGGAGGGCTTCCCGCCGCGCCGGCGCTCCCCCCGTCCGACGCGCCGCCGGACGACGGGACGGAGCCCGTCCCGCCGCCGGCACCGGGGCCGCCGCCGGCAGGGCCACCGCCGGCGGAGGAGGAAGCCCCGACCCCGGTGGGGCCGGCGTCGGGCGAGCCCTCGGTTCCGCCCGTCCCGCCGCACGCGCACACCACCGCCAGCGCCGCTGAGAAGCACACTGCTCGCATCGACGTTCAGGTGGCGGGCACGGGCCAGAACGGGTGGGACAATTTCTCTAGTCGGCCAGGCAGGTGCTGCCGACGCAGCTCGCGCGCTCGGCGCAATCTGCGTCGTCCCGGCATGCATCCAGGCAGGCATCGACCCCGCAGAGATACGGGCTGCAGGGGTCCATCGCCACCTGACACGAACCGGCGCCGTCACAGGAGAACACCTGCTGCACACCGTCGTGGCAGCCGGGCGCGCCGCACCCGAGCTCCGGGTCGGTGCCCGCCGGGTGCGCCCAGCAGAAGCCGACCTTGCCCGGCAGGTTGCAGGCCTGGCAGCTGCCCGCGCAGGGCATGTCGCAGCAGACGCCGTCCGAGCACACGCCGGACGCGCATTCTGGGCCGAGCTCACAGGCGTGACCCAGATCTCTCGGCAAGATCAGCAGATCGGTGATGGGACCGAGCTCCGGTTTGGCGACCTCGCTCGACATCAGTGGCCCGGGCAGGGTCTCCGGGTCGGGCGACGGCGTCACGAACATGGCCTCTGGCTCGGCGACGCACTCCGACGCCGACTCCGACAGCGTGGTCGAGTCGACGCTGGCACCGCAGCCCAGGAAGGCAGCGGCTGCGAGAGGCACGAACCAACGAGACGACGTGAAGATCGTCCTCATGGCTTCCTCCTTGGATGTGCTTTTCGGAGGACTGGAATGCTTGCGGCGTGCCAGCACGAACGCCGGGGAAAGCCCGGAGGGTCGCCCCCGTGTCGGTGCACGCGCTGCGATCCAGCAGGCCGACCCGGCAAGGCTTGCAGGCCATCGAACGCGGAAACGCCGGCCCCCACTCGGGAGCCGGCGTTCGGCGCGACCTCGGTTCGATGCTCAGATCTTGCCGCAGAACTCGCCCAAGCCCGCGACGTTCACGCACGCCTCGGGGCCCGCGCTGGTCATCTTCACGCTGCCGCTCGCGACGGTGGTGCAGCTGCCGGTCGTCGTGCAGTACTGGCCCGTGACGTCGCCGTGGAGGCCGCTGTTGCCGATCTTGACCGTGGCCTTGCCCTTGACGGTGCCGTAGTCGTAGTCGGGAATCACGACCTTCTTCTCGCAGCTCTTCACCTTCTGGCAGCTCGCGGGCACGGAGCAGGTGTTGGCGATGCTGCACGTCGCGGCCACGGTGCAGGTCTTCGCGGTCCAGCAGCTCGTCGCGACCTGGCAGGTCTTCGGGGCGCTGCAGGAACAGCTGGAGAACAGGCTGGAGACGCAGTCCCAGCCGCAGTGCGCTGCGTCCGAGAAGTAGCTCACGCCACACTGCGCCGCGCTGGTCACCGTCGTGTAGCCGCAGATGGCGCCGCTCGTGACGTACTGGCTGCCGCACACGGCCGCGTCGGTGACCGTCTTGGTGCCGCACTTGGCCGCGTCGGTCACGATCTTGGTGCCGCACTTCGCGCCGTCGGTCACGGTCTGGTAGCCGCAGACGGCCGCGTCGGTCACCGTCTCGTAACCGCAGACGGCCGCGTCCGTCACCCACTGCACGATCTCCTTGCCGGCCACGATGGGGATCTCGATCTCGGCGTTGCCGCTGAGGTCCACGCCCGCCTTGGTGATGCTGCCGCTCATCTCGATGAGCGAGATCGGCGTGGTCATCTGGCCGCTGACGAACATACCGTTCTTGTCGAGCTTCATGTGGGCGTTGGCGCCGAGGTCGATGCTCTTCACCGCGAGCTGGCCGTCCAGGGTCACGTACCAGCCGCTCGGGTCACCGTTGAAGAAGCCGACCGCATCGAGGTCGCCGGAGAGGCCGACCACCGGCGAGAGCTTGCCCGACGCCTTGCCCTTGATCAGCACGCCGTTCTTGTCGATGTCGAAAGAGGCGGTGGCCATCGCCAGGTTGTCGAGGTCGAGGCCGGTCCACTGCCCGAGCTTGGTCGCGTCGAGGTTCAAGCTGCCTTCGGCCTTGAAGTAGCTCTCCTCGAGCTTGCTCGACGCGAGGCCCGCGACCTTCCAGTCGCCGGTCTGCTTGACCGGGACCATGTCCGGCATCCAGCCGTTGCCCTGGGTGATGTTGCCCGAGTACATGGCCCAGGCGCCGTCCTGGCCGACGTGCGCGACGGTGGTCGCCTTGGCGATGGGGATCTCGAAGGAGAGGAGCTTCGCGTCCAGGCTCACGTCCACCTGGGAGTTCGAGCCGTAGTTGATGCCGTCCGTCGCGCCCTGAAACAGCGTCTTGCCGTCGTCGTTGGGGTCGAAGTCGACGACCGTGTTGCCGCCGATGGCCAGCGGGATTTTGGCGAAGCTCAGGTTCAGCTTGCCGCCGATCCACAGGTGACCGTCGAAGCTCGCCGCCGTCGAGTCGATGCCCCAGGTGTTCTCGGGCGTGAACGGCAAGTGTCCACCGATCGAGAAGCCGACGCTCGCCTCGTCCACCGGGCCCATCAGGCCGCCCAGCGAGGCGCGGAGGAAGAAGGCGGGATCCGTCGGGTCCAGGGTCATGGTCGCGCTCTGGTTCACCGCGGTCGAGACGCTCATCGAGCCGATCTGCGCGTCCAGCCCGGCGGAGAACGTGAAGTAGAAGTACTTGCGCTCGTCCTTCAGCGGCGCATCCACGTTCTGGATGTCCTTGCCGAGCTCCCAGCCGACCGAGCAGTAGACGAGGTCGTTCACCTGCACGCCGTCCATGAAGCCGATGTTGGGGAAGGGCAGGCGCGCCGTGCCCTCGAAGCTCTGCAGGCCCTCGCCCTTCGCCGCGTCGTACTTCAGCATCAGCTTGCCCTCGGCCAGCGTGACGTGCTGGTTGCCGGGCGCCTCGATCATCACCGAGCCGTTCAGCTCGAAGCCGTCGGAGAGCTTCTTCACGTTCTTCGCCAGCGTGCGCAGCACCGCCGGGACCTTGCCCTTCGGGTCGAGCACGAAGGTGGCGAAGCCGTTGTTCTCGGTGATGCCGTCCTTGCTCGGCTCCCAATCCTTCGCGGCCGCGGCGTACTCGCTGCCGCTCGCGCCCGCCGAGCCAGCGCTGCCGGCGCTCCCGCCGGCGCCACCCGCGGCGCTCTTCTGCGCCTCGGAGCAGCCGTTGCCGTCCACCGTGTCACCCTTGGCGGTGCCGGGGCAGAGATCCTGGTCCGTGGGCAGCCCGTCGCCGTCGCCGTCCTGGCTCTCGCTGCAGCCGTCCTGACCCACCCACTTCGAGAGCGACCCCTCGGGGCAGCGGTCGGCCGCCGCGGGGACGCCGTCGCCGTCGTCGTCCGAGCTCGGGTCGACCGCGCTGGTGGTGGGGCTGCTGGGCTCTTCCGACTCCTTCCCGCCGGCGCAGCCGGTGACGAGGGCGGCCATCAGGAAGAGCGAGGTGTACTTGACGGGGCGGACCATGTTCTTGCGTGTTCTCCTGTGAGGGTTCGAAGTCCCCTTCAGCACGCCCCGTGCCAGCCATGAACCAGCTGAAAACAAGCCAGGTTCTCACTGGAGTGCAAAGGCGTGCACCCGGGCCTGGGCAGCGCCTTGCGCCGGGGTGCAAGGGCGTGCACCGCCCGCTACGCTGGAGCACCGGTCAGGCCACCTGCTCCACGACGTGAACGGCGGCGCGACCTTCGCGGGGAACGTCATCCCCGGGCTGACGAAGTAACCAGCCTCAGACTCGACTTTCGCTGATCGCGAAAGCCTCGGGCTACCGGCTTCAGGCTGCAGACTTCAGCAGAGCGAGGACGGAGCGAGAGGAGAACGTCGAACGGACACCGGAGGCGCTTCGACCGAAACCCCCGGCTCCGAAACCTGAAGCCTGGAGTCTGAAGCCCGAAGCCACGAGAGTTGCGCCCGATAAGGGCGAAACTCGAGTCAGAAGATGACCTCCGCCATGTTCGTGGGGGGCAGCGCCACGCTGCCACCGACCGGTGGAGGAACGAACCGCACGTAGCTCTTCCCGCGCCAGACGATGAAGACGTGGGCGTCGGACTCGAGGGGCTCGTCGAAGTCGGCACGGAGCTCGCTGGGTCGACCCGACGCCGCGAGCGCGGCCACGCTGACCCGCACCGCGGTGGTCCTCGGACCATCGCCGACGTGCCAGGGGATGTCGGCGGCGCGGAACAGCGTGTCGAGCGTGCCGCTGAAAAAACCGTCGCGAGTCGCGAGCGCGAGCGAGCGCTCGGTCGGTCGGGTGACGGTAACGGTGTCGCGGGACACGCCCACGCAGCGCAGCCGCGCGGGGAGCCTCACGCCCAGGGACGCACCGTGCGCGAGGATTTGCGCGCACATCAGGCCGTCCGGCGCGTTGACCACGACCAAGGTCTTGCCCGCGAGGTCGTGAGGGACCTGCTCGATCGAGCGGACGGTCGCATTGGCAAGGAAGCTCATGCTGTACGCTCGCGGCGGCAGACCGAGCGGTGCGGCGACCAAGTGCACGGCCAGGAGGAAGATGGCCGTCACTCTCGAGACCGGACCGCCGCCGCGCCACGTCGCGAGCGCCTGCGCGACGAGCCCGGCTCCGGCGACGCTCGCGACCATGAGCAGTCGATCGTTGGGGAAGGTGGCACAGCCAGGGACGAGCGCCAGGACGAGCCAGAGCGCGTAGAAGCGGGCAACGGGGTCGTTTCTCACGAGCCCGGAAAGCGCGCGGCCGAGCGGCACGCAGGCCAAGAGCGCCGCGACCGCGAGCGCGGCCCCCACGGGACGCGGCACGAAGGCCCAGGCATCCGAAGGCAGACCGCCCAGCTGTCCCAGGACCAGCAGCGGGAGGCGCTCGACCGCGGCGACCAGGAACGCGAAGGGCGAGTGGAGCGGATCGATGTACAGGCCCGAGCCGTGCGCGCCGTAGCCGAGCGCCGAGTAGGCCACGCGCCATGCCGCCACCAGGGCGAGCGCGGGGGCGGCTGCCAGGAGCTTCGAGCGCCGGTCCCGCTCGAAGACCAAGGCGTGAGCGAGCACGCCGCCGAGCGCACCGAGAGCGATCTCGCCGGAGAGCAGGCCTGCCGAGAGCGCGGCGAGCGAGAGGGGCAGCCCAGGGCGCCAGCCGTCACGCCGCCAGCGATCGTGGGTGACGAGCGCCAGGACGGCGAAGCACGTGGCGACGACCCCGTTGCGGTTCGAGAGCCACCCGACGGGTACGCCGTGCCCGTCGTCGACGGCGAAGACCAGGGCTGCGAGCGCTGCCACCCAGGGAGCGCGGTGCAGCCTGCGGAAGAGCGCGGCGGCAGCCAGCACGAGCAGCGCGAGCCACACGAGCGAGTGGGCGTGCATCGGCACTGGCGAGTGGAACAGCGCGAAATCCAGCTGATGGAGCGCGGAGGCCACCGGGCGCCAGAAGCTCACGCGGAGGTCCTCCGGTGCCCACCACGGAGTGATTCCTCGCTCGACCCAGGCGTCGTAGCGCCACTTCTCCCCGGAGAAGAAGCGGAACAGGTCCAGCTTCGACGCCAGCGTGAGCTCCGGCGGGTTCAGGCCGAGGCTGGTCGCGCGCAGGAAGTGATCGTCTGCGACGAAGCCCACGCCGAGCGCAGGCAGGCTCAGGACCACGCCGATGGCGGCCGCGCGCAATCCGAAGCGGTCGCGCGTCAGCCAACTCTCGAAGCGACCCCAGCCGCTCAACCCGGCCGGATCTTCCCCGCGATGTTGGCCAGCCAGTCGGTGCCCGCGCGCTCGAGGTGATCGAAGGTCGCATCGTCGCCGTAAGCGACGGCGGTCCACATCGCACGCGACAGGTTCACGAGGCCGCCCAGCCGCGGCGAGCGCGTCGCGCCCTGGAGCGCGATGGCCGCTTGCTCGGCCTGAGCCAGCGCCGCCATCAAACTGGCGCGCGGAGCAGAGGCGAGGAACAAGCTGCACCACGCCTCCCAGTCGTCCTGGTACGCCTCCGGAGTGGTCGCGCCGAGCTCCAGCTTCGCTGCCAGGTTGGTGAGATAATGCCACTTCGGCGCAGGGTCGCTGGGGTCATGGCCGTCGCCCGACGACAGCCACACGTCCACGCCGCTCTCGACCGCCGAGGCCTCGAGCTTCGACGCGTCGGCGTGCAGGGCGAGGTCTGCGATCACCGCGCTGCTCGAGAAGCTGCCCCGCTGTTTCGCGCGCGCGCCATCGTGGATGGCCTGCGCGAGCCAGATACGCGCCTGGCGCTGCGCCTCCCAGCCGAGCAACGCGAGCCACAGCTTCTCGGAGCCGGCCTTGGCGAAGCGCTCGGTGCGGGTCTGCTTGCGCAGGGCGTCCGGGCTGGGAGCGCTACGGGTCGCCGCGGCCTGGGTCGGCGCCTGCGCGCGGCGGAGCTTTCTCTTGTTCGACACGAGCCGATTCTACATGAGCGTTTCGGCCGGAAGTCCACGGGCGTTTGATCGCGCGCGGGGCGCCCGGTATTGATGACGAAACGCCCCCAGGAGAACACCGATGCTCAAGGTCGCGGACATCATGACGAAGAACGTGATGACGGTCGCCCCGACCACCAAGGTCGACGACCTGGCTTGGGGGCTCACGCAGAAGGGCGTCAGCGGTGCTCCGGTGCAAGACGCCGGTGGTCACTTGCTCGGGCTCGTGACGAAGAGCGACCTCGCGGATCCGAACCGCCCGAACCGCTTGCATGGCGCCACGGCGGAGGACGTGATGAGCCCCTTCGTCTTCGCCATCGGCGCCGGTGACAGCGTGATGGAAGCGGCCAGACGCATGGTCGAGACCGGCAGCCACCGCCTGGTCGTGGTGGACGAGCAAGGACACCTCGCCGGCATCATCTCGACGATGGACGTCGTGCGGGCGTTCGTCTCGGGCAAGCTAGGGGGCTGAATGAGCGACAAATCGGATCGCGACGCCATCCTGGCGCGGCGCAAGCTCTTCGTCGCCGGAGCCCTGGCGACCATCGCCGTCACGCAGACGCGCTGTGACAACCCGTTCCGACCTTGTTTGTCGCCGGCGGTTCGTCCCGACGCGGAGCCGCTGGTGTGCCTCTCGCCTCCGCCGCAGGAGCTGGACGCCTCGGTCAGCATCGCCACCGACGCGGGCTCGGAGCCCGACGCCGACGCCGCGCCGCTCGCGCCCTGCCTGAGCGTAGCCCTGCCCCTGTCCGACGCCGGGCGGGACGCCGCGCAGAAGCCGCCACCTCCGCCGCCTCCGCGCGTCTGCCTGTCGCCTCCGCGCCCGCAGCCGTGCCTGAAGCCGTCGGGTGGCGACGGGCTGCGTTGACCCTCAGACTCGGGTTTCGCCCTTTCGGGCGAAACCCGAGGCTACAGACTTCAGGCTGCAGGCTTCAGGAGGTCGGCGGCGCCCCCGCGCCGACTGAAGTCTGAAGTCTGAAGTCTGAAGTCGTGTTTCTGTCTAGAGCAGCGGCGAGAACAAGCGCGCGCCGCCCTCGAAGAGCCGCTCCGGCAGCTTCAAGCGCATTCGGGCCGCCAGCGTGACCTGCTTGGCCTCGGACTGGTCCTTCTCGAACGCCGCCGCCAAGGCCGAGGAGACCTTCTCGCCGTAAACCAGCGCGGTGACCTCGAAGTTCAAGCGGAAGCTGCGGTTGTCGAAGTTCGCGGTACCCACGGCGCCGAGCCAGTCGTCCACGACCAGCGTCTTCGCGTGCAACATGCGCGGCTGGTACTCGAAGATGCGCACTCCCGAGCGCAGCAGGTCGTCGTAGTGCGAGCGCCCCGCCGCTGTGACCAGCCGCGAGTCACTGCGCTTCGGCAGGAGCAGCCGCACGTCCACCCCGCGCAGCGCGGCCGACTTCAGCGCGAATGACATGGCTTCGTCCGGGATGAAGTAGGGCGTCGAGAGCCAGACCCTCTGCGTCGCCACACCGATGGCGGCGAAGTAGGCGGACTTGATCGTCTCGTGCTCCTTGTCCGGGCCCGAGTCCAGGATCTGCACCGGCTCCCCCGCCTCCGCCGGCTCCTTCGAGAAGAGCGAGGCGTCGCTGGGCGCCGTTCCGTGCGCCCAGCACCAGTCCTCCAGGAACACGAGCTGCAGCTGACTCACGCACGGACCTTCGAGGCGGAGGTGCGTGTCGCGCCAAGCGCTCGCGCCGTACGCCGGGTTCTCCTCGTCCGTCACGTTGATGCCACCGGTGAACCCGACCCGACCGTCCACCACCACGATCTTGCGGTGGTTGCGGAAATTCAGCACACGACCCCAGAGCGCAGCCGGGCCCACGGGGTTGAACACCCCCATCTCGGCGCCGGCCTGGGTGAGCGGTGCGAAGAAGTCCCGGGCCCATCGCGCCCTCGCCGAGCCCACCGCATCGACCAGAACCCGCACCTTGACCCCGGCGCGCGCGCGTTCGAGCAACGCATCTCGCAGGGCCGTGCCCGTCCGATCCGGCTCGAAGATGTAATACAGCACGTGGACGTGGTCCTTTGCCCCGGCGACGGCCTCCAGGATCGCCGCGTACGTCTGGGCGCCGTCGATCAGCACCTCGCTTCTCGTCGCGAGCCCCAGCGATGCCTTGTTGACGTACTCGACCAGGCGGACCAGCTGGGAAGCATCCCGTGCGGCGCCGGGGTGCTGGGCCGAAAGCGTGCTGGAGGTGAGCTCGGGGTGCGCGACGGCATTCTTCGCGCGCAGGCGCCGCAGCCGGCGCCGTCGGATCCTGCGCGGGCCGAAGAAGAAGTAGATGACGAAGCCCGCGCCCGGTAGCGCGATCAGACCGAAGATCCAGGCTAGCGTCGCCGCCGGGCTGCGCTTCTCGAGCAGGATCCACGCACACAGGAGCACGACGTAGAGCGCTTCGACGACGGTCAGCGCCGTGATCAGGTTCTGAGCGCCGTCGGGCCACATGGCGAGGAAGCCGCTCAGTTACACGGCGTCGCTGCCCAGACGTCGGGCTCGGGCTGGTTGTTGCAGTGGAAGCCGCCACCCGAGTAGCAGCAGACGAGGTCCCCTGGTGCGTTGCACTGCGTACCCACGCTGGGTGCCGACGACGGGCAGCAGACCTTCGACTGAAGCGTGGCCCATTGGTACGGTCCGCCACCGTCGAGCGTCGTGGGGACGCAGCGCACGGGCTTGGTCGGCGCGTTCCCATAACAGCAGACCGCGCCCGCGACCGTACACGTCGTGCCCGGCGTGGGCGCCGTGCCCGGGCAACCCGCCGAGCCG
>Ga0233425_10005328_pt1 | contig 20426 bp, 3 predicted proteins | sample Watercolumn_Towu_2_FD_181712 | JGI IMG/M metagenome (GOLD analysis project Ga0233425, IMG submission 181712) | Freshwater microbial communities from Lake Towuti, South Sulawesi, Indonesia - Watercolumn_Towuti2014_140_MG | ecosystem: Environmental > Aquatic > Freshwater > Lake | place: Indonesia... | reverse complement strand
AGATCCTCCATGCACGTACAGGTGTTGCATCCGTCCTCGGCCTCCCAGGTATCGCCCGGGAGGTGGCCGTCTTCGCACGCCTCCACGCAGGCCATCTCGGTGCAGGCGATCGTGAGATCCTCCATGCACGTACAGGTGTTGCATCCGTCCTCGGCCTCCCAGGTATCGCCCGGGAGGTGGCCGTCATCGCACGCCTCCACGCAGGCCATCTCGGTGCAGGAAATCTGGAGGCCGTCAGTGCAGGTGCATGTGTTGCAGCCGTCCTCTGCATCCCATGTCTCACCGGGGAGGTGGCCTCCCTCGCACAGGTCCACGCAGGCCTTGGCGGTACACGCTACGGTCAGATCCCCCATGCAGGTGCAGGTGTTGCAGCCGTCCTCGTCCGGCCACGACGCACCCACTTCATGTCCGTCCGGGCAGGTCTTCGGGCACTCCACGAGGGTGCACTCGATCCCCTGGTCCGAGCAGGTGCAGGTGTTGCATCCGTCCTCGTCCGGCCACTCGTCGCCGACCTCGTGACCGCCGCAGTCCGGCTTGTCGTCCTTGTCGCAGCCGATGCTCCAGATTCCGAAGAAGAACAGGCCGACAAAGGCGGCCGATGCAAGTCGCAGTTTCATCATGTTGCACCTCCATGCCGGCTACAGGCTAGTCACGTGCGCGATGCGAAGTCAAGAAGTCCCGCCACTCGGATCCGTCGGGTCGAACGCACGTTGACACGCTGCAGCGATTCTGCTTAAGTCGATACAAGTCAACGGAGGGATCTCATGGGTCGGTCGCAAGCGCTGTCCATTTTCGTTTTCACCCTGGTCGCAGGCGTCGTGGCCGCCTGTGGTCCGCAGCGGGAGAAGGGCCCGGAGCTTCCGGAGGTCGGCGACGTTCCGGCCGATGCGGACGGTGTCGCTCCGTTGGACGTACCGCCGGAGCAGAAGGCGGAGGTTCCCGACTTGGCGGAAGTTTCGGACCTGCCTGACCTCCGAGGGGAGGAGGTGGTTTCGGAGGTACAGCCGGAGCTGCCTCCCGACGTGTGCGCACCGGACTGTCACGGCAGGGAGTGCGGAGACGACGGGTGCGGCGGGGAGTGCGGGACCTGCGGGGAGGGGATGAGCTGTGATTCTGCGGGCCAGTGTGTCCCCGTGCTCGAGGCGTTCGGCCCCAGCAAGACCCAGCACACCGTGGACGGGAGGTTCACCGGGTACGAGGAGGGGGATCCCGAGCACGAGTGGTTCGACATTCCTCCGTTCGAATCGCCCCAGGGGCGGGTCTACTTCGACTACCAGAAGTGGGAGATCGAAACCCGCCTCAACGTCCTGCTCGACTGGAGCGTGCTGTCGGAGGCGACGACTCGGAGCCGCTGGATGGCACAGTTCTACACCGGAGGGGGAAACGACCTGTGGACCGTGGTCACCAACCGCGACGGAGAGGTTCGAGTGTTCCTCGCAGGCAAGGAGTGCACGGACTGCGAAGCGGCCGCCTCCGTGGGGCGGGGACGAAGCCCGGGGGATGAGGCGGAGCACGTGATCGTCGAGCTGGCGCTCAAGGTGAACCCGGGCGGAATCGGGCTCAAGCTGTTCGGGCCCGAAGCCAGCGGTGACATGGCCGAGGACCCGGCGGTGTACGCTGGCGACCTCGTTCCGGGCGGGAGCTGCAAGATCAAGCGGGAGACCGAGCTCGCATGGGTGGCCGGGGCAAGCCCGGACCGGTGCGTGCCCCGAGGAATCGTGCGCATCGCAGGTACCGGGTTCGGGGAGGAGCCGGGCGAGTGCTTCATCGGCGGCGAGGCGGCGGAAGTCGTAAGCTGGACCTCGACCTCGATCATTGCCCGTGTGTCGGACAAGGCCAAGGGTAGCGGCCTGGTGGTCGTGCGTACGGACGGGCAGGGGGCACCGCTTCCCGGAGTGCACGTGGCCGACGGTTTCGAGGATTCCGGCGGCATCGTGAACCTGGGGCTTGGGCCGGACATCGAGGTGGACGGCGAGTTCACCCAGTATGACCCGACCAAGCCCTGGCTGGGGCAGGAATGGTGGATGACCGCCCCGGTTCCCGGCACCAACGGGTACTACGGGCTGGAGTACAACGGCCTCGAGCTGGTGCTGCTGCTCGACTGGGCATGGTTCTCTCCGTTGACCGGGCAGAAGTGGATCGGGTTTTCCGGTTGGACCGACGGCGGCGAGACCCTCTGGGACATCCGTGTGCTGGCGGACGGCACTTCCGAAGTCCGACGAAACGGAAAAAAATGCGGATGCGGCGTGCTGGCCAAGTGGAGCGAGAGGGCATCGCCGTGGGTGGGTCCGGAGGAGCACGCGGTGGCCGAGATCCGGCTCCAGGTGAGCCCGGGCGATTTCGCCTGGCAGGTCTGGGGCCCGGGCGATTCGGACGAACCGGTCGGCGACTCCGCTGTGATCAGCGGTCGGGCATGGGAGGGCGGCGGTGTGGTCATCGGACCTTCGACCGAGGCAACGCTCGTGGCGCTCAAGCCCGCACAGGCCAAGGGGGGAACGCCCGTCGCGGCAGAAGGGACGAAGCTGGGGTCCACGCAGGGCAAGAGCTATCTCCTGTTTGCCGACAACCAGGCGGCCGAGGTGTCGTTCTGGAGCCAGGAGAAGGTCGTGGCCACGGTGCCTGCCGATGCGGTCTCGGGGTTCGTGCGGGTGCACTTCGTGGACGGGGCCAGCACCAACGGAGTCTGGTTCGTGGTCCCGGGCAGCGACACGGACGGCGACGGCGTGAACGACGAGGCGGACAACTGCCCGGCCGTGGCAAACCCGTCCCAGTCGGACATCGACGGCGATGAACTCGGCAACGAGTGCGACCCGGAGGCCGACGGCGACGGCTACGCGAACTACGAGGATGTGTTCCCGCTCGACCCAGCGGAGTGGGCCGACAGCGATGCTGACGGAGTCGGGGACAACGGCGACCAGTTCCCGGACGACCCGGGGGAGTGGCTCGACAGTGACGGAGACGGCGTGGGCGACAACGGTGACTGCAAGCCGCTCGACCCGCAGCTCTCGGTTCCCCAGTGCGACGGGAAGCAGTGCGGCGACGACCTCTGCGGAGGGAGCTGCGGCACCTGTCCCGGAGTGCTCGTGTGCCAGGAATCGCAGTGTGGCTTCGACTTTACGAAGATCGGGAAGAGCCAGTTCCCGCATACCGTGGACGGGCTGTTCACCGGCTGGACCGCGGGCGAGCCCCCGGACACGTTCGAGTGGTACGACGTGCCTCCCGTGGCGGGGGTCTACAGCAATGCCTACATCGACTTCGACGGCACGACGCTGTACCTGATGAACGACTGGCACCTGAATGCCTCGAACCCCTTGAGCGCAGACTGCTTCAACCAGTTCTTCGCGAGCACCGGCGACGGCCAGGAGCAGTGGCTTTTCAAGGTCTATGCGAACGGGAAGGTGACCGCGTATCTCAACGGCCAGAAGCTGTCTTCAGAGCAGGTCAAGGGTATGTACGGGTGGGCCAAGTCCCCGCTGGTCGGGGTAGACCACAGCCTGTTCGAGCTTCGTTTCCCGGCAAAGCCGGGAGCGTTTGCCGTCACTTACTCCGACCCGGGGGAGAAGGCCGGTTGCGACGTGCTGGAGACCGAGCCCACGGTGCTGGTGGGCGAGCTGTCCGCCGGCGGGGGCCTCCTGGTCGCGGGGAACCCGAACGTGGCCTGGATCGCCGGAGCCAATCCGGCCGGATGCGCGGCTGGCTGCATCGTCAGGCTCGTGGGAATCGGGTTTGGCGGGGAGCCGGGCACGGTTACCGTGGGAGGCAAGCAGGCCGAGGTACGGTACTGGGCCGACGGGGCCATCGTGATCGTCGTTCCGGCCGGTGCGCCGGACGGCGGGATTCGGGTCACTGCGGCATCCGGCTGGCTGAGCAACGTGTTCCCGTTTGACCTGATGGGGGTGGGGGAGGAACCCGGGACCGTGGTGAACCCCAGGAGCCGGTACCCTCATACGGTAGACGGCAAGCTCACCGACTGGAACCCGGAGGCACCGGCTGCCGAGTACGAGTGGCACGACGTGATTCCGGCCGTTGGGCAGTACACCTACGCCTTTTTCGACTACGACGGGGAGTACCTCTACATCCTCAACGACTGGAAATACAACGACGTGGCCGCGCTGCAGCCCGATTGCTACAACCATTTCGTCGCGTTCACCGGCGGCGGGATGGAGCAGTGGGACGTGCTGGTCTACGGCAGCGGCAAGGTCGAGGTGCTGAGGAACGGGGACCCCTACGACGGCGAGGCGCAAGGCTATGCGGGGTTTGGTCCGAGCCCGCTGTACGAGAAGCCCCACTCCATCTTCGAGCTGCGGCTGCCCGCGCTCCCCGGGGGCTTTGGCGTGCAGCTCCACGACCCGGGCCCCAGCTTCAACTGCCTCCAGGACATGGCCACGGAGCCGACCAACTTCCAGGGAGACCTGGAGCCGGTGGGAGGGGCGGACGTGCTGCCGTCGCTCAAGGGAACCCTGTTTGCCTTGAAGCCGCCGGCGGGAGTCGTGGGCACGCCGGTCGCCATCGATGCGGGCGGGCTCGGGGAAGGGCAGGCCGGAGCGATCCTCCGGTTTGGCGGTGACGTCGCTGCGACCGTCTCGTACTGGAGCGACAACCTGCTCGTGACTTCCGCCCCGACCTCCGCCGTGTCCGGCTGGGTGTATGTCCTGTGGGGGGACGGCAAGACGACGAACAAGCTCTGGTTCCTCGTTCCGGACAGCGACGGCGACGAGGACGGCATCAAGGACGGAGTCGACAACTGCCCCGGGATCTCCAACCCGAGCCAGGCCGACCTGGACAAGGACGGACAGGGGGATCTCTGCGACATCGACATCGACGGAGACGGCGTCCGCAACATCCTGGACAAGTTCCCCTACGACCCGAACGAGGTCAGCGACGAAGACGGCGACGGGACCGGAGACAATGGGGACAACTGCCCTGAGCTGCCAAATCCCGGGCAGGCCGACCTGGACAAGGACGGCTGGGGGGACGCGTGCGATGACGACCTGGACGGAGACGGTGTGCCCAACGTTGCCGACCTGTTCCCGGACGACCCGGCCGAGTGGGCCGATTCCGACGGCGACGGGGTAGGGGACAACGGAGACGACTTCCCGCTCGACCCCGCCGAATGGGCGGACACGGACGGAGACGGCGTCGGCGACAACGGTGATGCCTTCCCGCAGGATCCGACAGAATGGCTCGATTTCGACGGAGACGGGGTGGGGGACAACGGGGACGAGTTCCCGCTCGACCCGACCGAGTGGGCGGACACGGATGGAGACGGCGTGGGGGACAACGCGGACTGCCAGCCGGCAGACCCCGAGATCACAGGACCCGACTGCGCGGGCCGGGAATGCGGCTCGGACTCCTGCGGGGGGTCGTGCGGAACCTGCCCCGGCAACCTGGAGTGCCTGGCGGGGGGCAAGTGCGCCTGGTACACCTGCGGCCAGATCGTGGGCTGCATGGACCTGTGCGACCCGGCAAGCCCGCAGCTCATGGCCTGCCTGCTCGGATGCGCTGCCCTCGGTTCTGCCGAGGCCCAGGCCAAGGCCGTGCTCCTCGACAACTGCCGCAAGGTGCAGTGCCCTCAGGCCGTCACCAAGGACGACATCAAGTGGTGCCTGGTGGAGAAGTGCTCGGCCCAGTACGCTGCCTGCCACGGCTGTCTCCCCTCGTGCAAGGGCAAGCAGTGCGGCGATGACGGCTGCGGCGGAAGCTGCGGAGGGTGTCCGGGCCAGCAGACCTGCCAGCAGTTCCAGTGTGCGTTCACCTTCACCGACGTCCCCAAGAGCAAGTACCCGCACACCATGGACGGGAGGTTCACCGACTGGTCCGCCGGCAATCCGCCCGCACTGTTCGAGTGGTTCGATGTGCCCAGCGCCCAGGGCCAGTACACCAACGCCTACTTCGACTACGACGGGCAGTACCTCTACATCCTCAACGACTGGTTCTACAACGATGCCCTCGCACTGGAGAACGGCTGCTACAACCTCTTCACCTGCTACACGGGCGGCGGCAAGGAGCAGTGGCAGGTCAAGGTCTATGCGGAGGGAACGGTCCAGGTGTTCCTCAACGGGGCCCCTTACACGGTCGAAGGCAAGCCCGTGACCGGTGCCTACTCGTTCGACTCGAGCCCAAAGGTGACCGACCTCCACACCATCTACGAGCTGCGCCTCCCGGCCAGCTCCGGCGGCTTCGGCGTGCAGTACCACGACCCGGGGCCCACCAGTGGTTGCGACGTGCTCGAGACGGAACCCAACACGTTTGTGGGCGACGCTGCGGCGGGCGGAGGGCTCGGCCAGGTGTCGAACAACGACGTGCCGTGGATCACGGCCTCCAATCCCGCTGCCGGAGTCCCCGGAACGCCGGTCCGGATCTTCGGCGTGGCGTTGGGCGCATCGGCCGGGACCGCCACCATCGGCGGCAAGCCCGCCACCGTCATCTCCTGGAGCAGCGGGACCGTCGGGCTTCTCGTTCCGGCCGGTGCGGACGACTCGGGCATCCGGCTGCTGACCGTTGCCGGCTGGTGGACCAACACCCTGCCTTTCGACGTCATCGGCGAAGGGGACGAGCCTGCTGCGGTGGTCAACCCGAAGAGCCAGTACCCGCACACCGTGGACGGAAAGTTCACCGACTGGGTCGCGGGCAAGGGCAGCTTCGAATGGCACGACGTGGTCCCCGCAACCGGCAAGTACACTTACGCCTACTTCGACTATGACGGGGAGTACCTCTACATTCTCAACGACTGGCACGTCAACGACGTGGCCGCGCTCCAGTCCGACTGCTTCAACCACTTCAAGGCATGGACCGGCGGAGGCACGGAGCAGTGGGATCTCAAGGTGTTCGGTGACGGGCACGTCGAGGTGCTCCGGAACGGCAAGTCGGTGACCCCGGAAGCGGAGGGGGTCCAGGGAGCGCTGGGGTTCCATGAAAGCCCCCTCGTGGCGGGAAAGCACACGGTGTTCGAGCTGCGCTTCCCGGCCGCACCCGGCGGTTTCGGCGTGCAGCTCCACGACCCGGGCCCCAGCTTCGACTGCAAGGCAGACATGCTCACCGAGCCCGCCAATTTCCAGGGGGCGCTCGACCCGCACGGCGGCCAGTACGTGATCCCATCCGGGAAGGGGACGCTGTTTGCGCTCAAACCGGCGCATGGCCTGGTGGGGACGCCTCTGGTGGCCGAGGGAGCTTCGCTCGGCAACGGCCAGGGGGCCAAGCTCCTGTTCGAAAAGGGCATCCCGGCGGCCACGTCGTTCTGGTCGGACAACCTGGTCGTCGCATCCGCTCCCGCCGGCTTTGTCAGCGGCTTCGTCAAGGTCGTGTTCGCAGACGGAAGCAGCTCCAACGGGCTCTGGTTCACCAACGACGACGGCGACGGGGACCTCGTGCCGGATGAGGATGACAACTGCCCGCTGCTCCCCAACGGCGGGCAGGAGGACCTGGATGGCGATGGCGTGGGAGATGCCTGCGATCCGGACCAGGACGGGGACGGGTTCACGCCCCAGCAGGGCGACTGCAACGACACGGTGGCCGCCATCAGCCCCAATGCAGTCGAGGTCTGCTCCAATGTCACGGACGACAACTGCGACGGCAAGGTCGACGAAGGGTGTACCAGCCTCGGGTCCGGGGCCGGGTGCTCCGACATTCTTGCCAAGAACCCCGCCGCGGCCAGCGGCGTGTACGACTTCGACCCCGATGGGGAAGGGGGGAAGCCGGCCTTCAAGGGCTGGTGCGACATGGCTACCGACGGCGGTGGCTGGACCCTGGTCTTCAAGCAGAGCAACCATGAGACTGCGGACACGATCCTCAACGAGTCGCTTGCCGGCTCTCCGCTGCTCATCGACGAGGACTTCGACGGTACCACCCCGGGGTCGATCCTGGGGCTGTTCCAGTATGACCACGTGATGTTCAAGGGACCGGAGCAGTCGATCATCCTCTACGAGAAGCTGTCATCCTGGGCCGACCTCGTAACGTACTCCTGCCGGGACATCTCGCTGGCCAAGCACAAGTGCCTGGGCAACATCGACTGTGCCGTCTACAAGCACATCTACCTGCTGACCGGGAAGAACCCGTTCGCGTCCGCTGCGTCTGCGTTCATCGTGGGGACCTACCATTCGGACTACCCCAATCCGCAGTGCGGCGAGGTCTGGTGCTCCAACGCCAAGCATGGCCGGTACGATGGAGGGTGCACGCAGGGGCCCAAGGGAATCGGCAACTGGATGCTGTTCGTGCGCAAGGCAAAGCCGGACGGCGACGGGGACGGCGTGCCGGACGATGAGGATGCCTTCCCGAAGGACCCGAAGGAGTGGGCCGACTCGGATAAGGACGGGGTCGGTGACAACTCGGATGCTTTCCCGAACGACCCGACCGAGTGGGCCGATACCGACATGGATGGCGTGGGCAACAACGCGGACTGCGCTCCCAACGACCCGCTCGTGTCGGCCCCGTCGTGCACGGGAAAGGAATGCGGGGACGACGGGTGCGGAGGAAGCTGCGGGAGCTGCAATGCCGGCTTCACCTGCAACGAGGCCAAGTGCGTGCCGGTGCAGCAGGGGCCGACGTGCGGCGACACTTCTGCGCTCCAGGCGGGTGCTCCATGGCCCATGGTGCGTGGCTGCCCTCTCCATGCCGGGCGCACGCCGTTCACGCCGTCGGACAAGCTCAAGACGAAGTGGGTCTATCTGTCGCCGCAGTACAGCCACGCGAATCCGGCTGTGGGAGCGGATGGAACCCTCTACTTCGGGACCTACGACAAGAAGCTGGTCGCAGTGAACCCGGACGGGACGTTCAAGTGGGAGTTCCTGACCGGCGGGCAGATCTACAACGTTCCGGCCATCGGAAAGGACGGGACCATCTACGTCGGCTCAGGGGACAAGAAGGTCTACGCAGTCAACCCTGACGGGACCAAGAAGTGGGAGTACCTCACGACCAACTGGGATGTGGGGTCGTCCGCAGCGGTCGGGCCCGGGAACCTGGTCTATGTGCAGGCCGAGAAGCTGTATGCGTTCAACGGGGCCGACGGCACGGTGGCCTGGAGCTTCCTGAGCGGTGCCGGTTCCGCGTCTCCCGCAGTGGACGGAAACGGGGTCGTGTACACCATTGGAACCAATGCCCAGAACGTGAACAACCGGCTGTACGCGGTGAATCCGGACGGCACATTGAAGTGGGAATACGGGCTGCCGGCCGGGGACATCAACCGCACGGCCCCGGTGGTCGCGCCGGACGGAACCGTGTACGTGGGCGGGGCCGAGCACGACCCCTACATCCACGCGATCGGGCCCGACGGGAAGCTCAAGTGGGAATACCTGACCGGCTCGCTGAGCGCCGGGCTCTGGGCCTCTCCAGCACTGGCGGTGGACGGAACGGTGTACATCGGAAACGACAAGCTGTGGGCGTTCAACCCGGACGGCTCGGTGAAGTGGGAGTATGCGACTGGCGGGAGCGTGACCGGGTCGCCGGTGATCCTGGGCGACGCCTCCGTGCTGGTTCCTTCGTCCGACAAGCGGCTGTACCGGATCAACCCGAACGGGACGGCCAAGAGCATCCACCTGGTCAACGACGACATCGGCTGGGGGTGGGGCGGCTCAGGCTCCATCGTGGTCGTGTCCGACGGGACGCTGTACGTCCGCAAGTCGGACGGCTCGAGAATCTACGCGCTCGGGACGTGTGCTCCGACCTGCAACGGCGCAGCCTGCGGAGACGATGGTTGCGGCGGCCAGTGCGGGACGTGTGCGGTCGGGACTTCGTGCAACCTGGGGCACTGCGACCCCTGCACCCCCCAGTGTGCGGGGAAGAGCTGCGGCAACGACGGCTGCGGCGGAAGCTGCGGTGCGTGCACCGGAACGCTCACGTGCAGCGCCGCATTCCAGTGCGTGGAATCGTGCGGTGCGAAACAGGGAGCCCAGGCCGGCTCTCCGTTCCCCATGGTCGGCTGGTGCCAGACGCACGTCGGCAGGCCGCAGGCAACCGGGCCGACCGAACCCGAGATCAAGTGGACCTTTGCCACGACCGATGCGGTCAAGTTCGCCCCAGTGGTCGCAGCGGACGGGACCATCTACGCAACCTCCTATGACAAGAAGTTGTACGCGATCAATTCGGACGGGAGCCAGAAGTGGCTCTTTGCCGGCAAGGGCTACGCCGCGGCCGCAACCGCCATCGGAGGGGACGGCTCTGTCTACTGGCCCGTGTTCTCGCAGGGATACGTGCAGGCAGTCAACCCGGCGGACGGAACCCAGAAATGGCAATGGTCCGGGTATTCCTACGCCCCCATCACGGTCGGGCCGGACGGCAATGTCTTCGTGGCCGGGACGCACCTGTACAACCTCAATCCTGCGACCGGCGTGGCTTCGTGGACCTTCAACGTCAACGTGACGACATACTCCGCTCCGGCAGTGTACTACCCGTCCCAGGGGCTCCCCTGGTACGTCGCACATGCAGCGGGAACCAAGGTCTACTGGGTCAGCTCGGCCGGCGTGAAGCAGTGGGAGTTCGTCACGCTGGAGAACGAGCAGGTCAGCAACGCGAGCCCGCTCGTCACCCCGGACGGGAACATCGTTGTCTCGGGCGGCAATTCGGTCTACTCCATCAGCAAGGCGGGGGTCCAGAACTGGCGCCTCAAGCTGCCGGGGAAGCCTGGCTCCCCGGCCCTGGGCAGCGACGGCACGTTCTACGTGGCTGCAGATGACAAGCGGATCTATGCAATAGGCCCGGCCGGGAACCTGAAGTGGGAGCACCTGTCGGTCGGGACGCTCACGAGCCCGCTCATTGATCTGTCAGGCACCATCTGGGTCGGCGCCGGCACCTCCCTGGTGGCGGTCAACCCGGACGGTACCTCCGAGCTGGTCCTTCCGCTGGGCGGGGCCGTGACCGGAATCGCCATGGGCTCGACCGGGACCATCTACGCATCCTCCACGGACAAGAAGGTCATTGCTGCGGGCCAGAAGTAGTCGGGTTCTGGCCTTCCGGTGAAAGCAGCGTAGAATCACGCCCCAGTGTGGAGGGTGAGATGCGTGCTGCGGATCTCTTCGTGATGATCGTTCTTGCGGGGGGTGGGGCCGGATGCCAGGAGCGGGATGCCGGCCTGCCCTCTACCGGCAAGCCAGCGGGTGGGGCTGCCGGGGCCTGCGGGTTCGAGTCGAACGAAGCGCTCGTAGTCCGGACGTCGGATGGCGATACCCTGGTCCTGGAATCCGGCGACCGGGTGCGCCTCATCGGCGTGGATACCCCGGAGACCCACCATCCGGAGCTCCCGGTCCAGCGCTTCGGCAAGGAAGCCAGTGACTTCACTCGCAAACACGCGGAAGGTCGCCGGGTGCAGCTCGAGTTCGGCCCTGAGTGCCGCGACAAGTACGGCCGCCTGCTGGCCTACGTGTGGGTCGACGGGCAGCTTCTCAATCGGAGCCTTGTCCGCCGCGGCTACGGGTATGCAATGACTCGGTTCCCGCACCCGAAGATGGAGGACTTCGTGCTTGCCGAGCGGGAAGCACGGGAGCGGCATTACGGACTCTGGCACGATTCTCCCACGGATGGACGGCTGGCGAACCTGATGAGTCGGTGGGACGCACTCAGCCCCGAGGGGCACAAGCGGCTCGAAGAATACTGGGACGGCCTGCTGAAAAGCCACCCGGCAGCGGCCAGGTAGCTCCAACCAGGCTACTGCGCCGGCTCCTCGGGCGGCGGGGCATCATTGATCAGGATCCCCCCGCGCACGTGGACGTAGCCCAGCGAGTTCAGAATCTCCGACAGGTTCAGCACGAGCTGCTTGGTGGACAGGGCACCGCCGTTCCCCCCTTCATCACCGCCCAGCAGATCGCCGAGGTTGAACGCCGGCATGGCTATGGACAGAGGCTTCTCCTTCAGGGACTTCAGGAGCATGGGGACCAGGGTGTCGGTGATGAGCCCTGTGATCATGGATTCCTTTCCGTACCACTCCGGGTTGATTGACTCGAGGTCGGCTCTCACGATCGAAGGTTCTCCGACCACGACGCCAATCTCCTTGCCTGACTCGCCGTCTACCACGGAGATGGTTGCGGCCAACTCCAGGTACAAGTACATGTGGACGTCGGTCGGAACCCCGAGCATGTCGAAAGCGGCCTCGAGGTAGAAGTCCCCGATCTGGGCGGTCAGCGCCCCGTCCGGAGTGCACGTCGTGACGACGGGCGGCAGCAGCGGCTCGGTCGTGGCATCGAGGTTCGACACTCCGTATTTTCCGACATCCGTGCCCATCTCGGCAAGCGCAGCGGACGTGATCTTGAGGTGCAGGGCCCCGTTGTTCCAGAGGGCAAAGAGCGCCTCGTTGACCACGTCGATGTGGGCCGCAAGCTCGAGCGGCATGGGCGAGCCCTTGTCAAAGGTGAACTCTTCGGGCGTGGGGGAGAGGCACCAGGCCCTCCCGAGTGCTCCGGGTGAGTCAATGCCGATGGTCTGGGCCGAGAAGATGCCGATGTTCGCCTCCAAATCGCCCCCCTGCGAATCAAACAGGGCCTGGGTGAACTTGACGAGCACCTGCAGCAGGATGGGGGTGTTGCCCGGGACGAACGGATCGAGCGGAATGTCGATGGGCTTGGCCAGCGACTCGGTGATCCCGGCCGTCAGATCCTTCACCGTGTCTTCGAGCATCTTGCTGAACTGCCCTTCCAGCATGCCGGCCACCGTCCCTGAGAACAGATCGATGAGCCAGTTGAGGAGGAACCCGGTCACGCCGCCGAGGTTGATGTCCAAACCCTCCAGGGTGGCCGTGGTTTCCGATGTCGAGATGTCCAGCCCTCCCCCGTCGAGCACCTGGATGTTCACCTTGGCGTGGACGTGGATCGACTGGGCGGACGCCGTGCCGTTGAAGTCGGCGCACGCGAAGGCTTCGGTTTCGACAGAGAATTCCCCGTAGAAGTCGGGGATCACGACGTCGACGTCGAGCCCGCCGCTCACCGGTTTCACGGTGACCTGGGGCGTCCCCCACTGGATGTTGTCCAGGAAGATGTCGTACTTCCCCCACATGCAGACGACGCTGAGATCCTGTTCCTCGACCACGGGGTTCGGCAACAGGGTGGAAAGGTCCAGATCCTGCAACACGAGCTCGAGGAGATAGGAGATGTTGTCGGCTGCGGCCGGATCCGGGTTGTAGAAGAGCAGATCGTCGGTGTAGACCTTGAGTGAATCCGGAACCAGGGAGAGATCGGGCTGGGCCGCGTCGATCGGATGGTACTGCGTGGAGTAGAGGTAGGAGCGCATGGCCGATGTCGCGTTTCCAAACACGTCCGCGGCCTGGAAATCGACGTAGTTCATGGCCTGGACGGACGTCACCGCGGTCTGGAACCGGCCGTCGGGGCCGAGGGCCACCTCCGTTCCGTTTACCGAGGCGGTGCCCATTCCGCCGCCGGCGTCGGTCACCACGCCGCTCACCGGAACGAGCTTGTCCCCGGAGAGCATCAGCCCCCGGAGCGGCTCATCCACGACGATCACCGGTCCGGTCTGGTCGCACCAGATGTCGCGGGAGGCGCAGACGTTGGGATGTCCGCTCACGCAGATCGTTGCCGTGATCATCCCCTCGACGACGAACTTCAGCCCCGGGGCATCGGTCGGCTCCGCGATACCGGCCGGCAGCAATCCGGGCGCGTCGAGGGGCACGCCCGGCATTTCGTTGCCGAACTGGTCCTTCACCGTCACCAGGAGCTTGACCGAGTCCTTGACCTTGTAAACCGGCTTCTCAGGATCGAGCGCAAGCTGAATGAGGGTGGGTACCGGCTGTGGAGGGGGCTGGTCCTTCCCACCACCGATGACGTCCGGAAGGGACGAGTCGTCACCCTCGGCGATCGAGTCGGCGCCGGATGTGTCGCCTTGATCGGCCGGGTTCTTGCCGGCCCCCGAGTTGCCGGAGCAGGCCAGGGCCAGGGCCAGGGAGGAGCAAACCAGCAGCAGTCGAGCAAGTCGCATCAAGCACCTCACCAATGACCGCCACAGACTACACGGGACGCTCCCGAACGGCAACCACCGAGTACTGCCCGTCGCCCCCGATGCACCCGCCCGTCGCCCCCGATGCACCCGTCTCTGCTGCCAGTCGGGGCCTCGCAAGAATTTTTCTGGAAAGACGCAAGATGTTGTGGACAAGTCCCCCGGGGGTGCCTATATACTGGGTACAGGGAGACTCAGTCCCTAACGGAAAACTTGTTCGAGTTCGGAGAACGCAGGAGGGCGTCTATGGAGACCAGATCCTTCCAGGGGGGGCGCATTCTTCACTCGGCAGTCTGTCTTGCGATGCTTGCGGCCTGCACGTCTGCAAGCACCGGAGGACCCTCACTGACGGAACCGGATGAAACATCGGGTTCCGGCGAGCTTACGTTCCAGGACAGAGGCCCTGCTTTCGACTGGATCGAGGATGGGGCTGAAGTGCACTGGAAGGACAACGGGCAACCTCCCGATCCGTGTCACGGGAGTCCGGATCCACTGGCCTGCCCCTGTGAGAGCGGTCTGGACTGCCAGTCCGGCTTCTGCGTGACCAGCTCCATGGGGCCTATCTGCACCCAGGAGTGCATCGAGGATTGCCCGGAAGAGTGGGACTGCATCGGCACGACGGGATTCGGGCCGGACCTCGTGTTCCTATGCTATCCCCCCGGCAAGGTGGTCTGCACCGAATGCCAGAGCGACGTGGATTGCCCCGATGGCCGCTGCATCGAGATCGAAGGGGAGCTCCGTTGCGCGCTGGGCTGCACGGAGGAGGCCGATTGCCCGGTCAACTACTCGTGCTCCGAGGTCGAGGTGGACGGGGAGGGGGGAGCGCTCACCACACTATGCATCCCGATGAGCGGATCGTGCCACTGCATCATTGGCAAGGAGGGTACCAGCCGCCCGTGCTACCGGGAGAACGAGGTCGGCGTCTGCATGGGGCTCGAGGAGTGCGATCCCAAGATCGGATGGGTCGGCTGCGACGCGGCCGTGCCCGGGCCGGAGGAGTGCGACGGCAAGGACAACGACTGCGACGGCGAGTATGACGAGGAGCTTGCGGTCCAGCCTCCGTGCGCCAACACGGTGGAAGGGCTCGGAACCTGCATGGGACCGTCTGTCTGCATGGCGGGCGAGGGGTGGATCTGCAAGGCCAAGACCCCCAGCGAGGACGTCTGCGACTACAAGGACAACGACTGCGACGGGATCGTGGACCAGGACTTCCAGGCCGACGGCAAGTACGTCCATCCCGAGCATTGCGGAAGCTGCGACCTGTCCTGTGAGAATGCCATTCCCAACGGGACCGCCTACTGCAGCGGCACCGGAGCCATCCCGCAGTGCCTGGTGCTCGAGTGCGAGGAGGGCTACTACAAGGCCAGCGACTTCCAGTGCCTGCCCATGGGGCAAACCCAGTGCAAGCCCTGTTTCGCGGACGCCCAGTGCGAGGGGGGAACCTGCGTCGACCTGGCTGCCGGCGGAGCCTGCGTCGTCGGGTGCGAGGGAGAATCGTGCCAGGCACTCAGCGAGTGCACCGAGGTCTCGGGCAAGGAGGGGACCTGGTGTCTCCCCTCCAGCGGTGACTGCACCTGTACCGAAGCCAATGCCGGGGCCGCCAGGCCATGCGCGAAGTCGAACGAAGAGGGGACCTGCTACGGCCAGGAGATCTGCGATCCGGCCGTGGGCTGGGGGGGCTGCACGGCAGCGACCCCGGCCGTCGAGGTCTGCAACGGGCTCGATGACGACTGCGACGGTCTCCCCGACGATTTGCTCGGGGAATCGCCCACCTGCACGGTGGAGGTGCCCGATGTCGGTGTTTGCACCGGCCTGAAGGTGTGCAGCGGAGAAGCCGGCTGGACCTGCAGCGCAGCGACTCCGACCGATGAAATGTGCGACCTCATCGACAACGACTGCGACGGCGAGGTGGACGAGGACTTCAAGGTCGGCAGCAAGTATGCGGACCTCCACCACTGCGGGAGCTGCACCAAGGACTGCGAGGGGGCCCTTCCCAACGCCGTGGCCTTCTGCGATGCATCCGGCACCATCCCCGTCTGCAAAGTGGAGGAGTGCCTGCCCGGCTTCTGGAAGCTCAACGAGGTCCAGTGCATCCAGCCGCCGGACATGCAGTGCGCTCAGTGTGCGGGTGACGCGGACTGCTACTTCGACCGCTGTCTGCCCATCGGTGAGGGGCTGCACTGTCTCAAACGCTGTCCCAAGGGGGACGAATGCGGAGATGCTGCGGTCTGCGTGGCGGTCGATGCCGGCGACCCCGTGTGCAAGCCAAAGACCGGGACTTGCGACTGCAACGAAGCCAACGCCGGGATGAAGTGGACCTGCCAGAATACCAATCCGCTCGGGACGTGCTACGGGTTCAAGGTGTGTGATCCCAAGACGGGCTTCACCCCGTGCAATGCCCTGTTCCCAACCGAGGAGGACTGTGACGGCATTGACGATGATTGCGACGGGCTGGTGGACGAGGGGCTCCCCGCACTGTGGGCCTGCGAGCAGACCAACGAGTGGGGCACGTGCAAGGGGGATGCCGTCTGCATGGGCAAGTTCGGCTGGGTCTGTGAAGCTCAGATCCCGTCGTGGGAGGCGTGCGACTACGAGGACAACGACTGCGACAATGCGACGGACGAGGAGTTCGTGGACGGCGGCAAGTACGTGACCGACGACCACTGCGGTGCGTGCAACAACTCCTGTCCGTTCTCAATTCCCAACGGAACCGGCAAGTGCGATGCGTCGTTCCAGGTTCCCAAGTGCGTGGTGGCCTCGTGCCAGCCCGGGTTCATCCAGATCAGCCAGTTCCAATGCATCGTGCCCCCCGACACCACCTGCCAGCCGTGCAGCCAGGACGGCGATTGCCTGGGAGGAACGTGCGTGGAGATCGACGGCAAGAGCCGTTGCGTCGTGTCGTGCACCATCGACCAGGACTGCTTTGGCGAGACCACGTGCCAGTACTACCCCGATCTGGGCAACGTCTGCCTGCCGATCACGGGGTCGTGCGAGTGCACCAGCTTCACCGCGGGGTCGAAGCGGCCGTGCGCCGCAAGCAACATTCTCGGGACCTGCTATGGGTTCGAGATGTGTGACGCTGTGTTGGGGTGGATCGGGTGCAGCGCCCCCATCCCCGCGTTCGAGTCGTGCGACGGGGAGGACAATGACTGCGACGGACAGCTCGACGAAGGGCTCCCGGCCGAGCAGCCGTGCCAGAAAGAAAACGAGCACGGCATTTGCGGTGGTGTGGCGCTCTGCATGGGGACTCCCGGCTGGGTCTGCCAGGCTCCCGTGCCGGCTGCCGAGGTGTGCGATTACGTGGACAACGACTGCGACGGCGAGGTGGACGAGCCGTTCAAGAAGGACGGCAAATACTTCCTCGACGAGCATTGCGGAAGCTGCAACAACGCTTGCCCCGGAACGATCCCGAACGGCACCGAGACCTGCGACACGGGCTATGCCGTTCCCAAGTGCGTGGTGGACCAATGCGACCCGGGCTTCTACCCGCTCGGGCCGTTCCAGTGCATCGAGCCGCCCGAGGTTCAGTGCAAGGCATGCGAGGTCGACGACGACTGCTTCTTCGACCTGTGCATTCCGCTGGACAAGGGGAAGTACTGCCTCTCTACCTGCGACGTCGCCCCGTGCGATGCCGGCTACCAGTGCAAGACCATGGGGCTTGCCGGCAAGGTGTGCGTGCCGGTAACCGACTCGTGCGACTGCAACTCTCTGACCGCCGGTGCCAAGCGGAGCTGCTCGACGACCAACGCGGTCGGCACGTGCTACGGGTTCGAGACGTGCAACGCGCTGACCGGATGGTCGCTCTGCGACGCATCGGTTCCGGCCCCGGAGGCGTGTGACGGCCTGGACAACGACTGCAACGGGCTCATCGACAACGGCCTGCCCGCGACCAAGCCGTGCGACAAGACCAACCAGTACGGGAAGTGCACCGGAACGGCCCCGTGCATGGGGACGAAGGGCTGGGTCTGCCAGGCCCCGACTCCGGCGGCAGAGCTTTGCGACTACATCGACAACGACTGCGATTCCGCAGTGGACGAGACGTTCAAGCAGGGGGACAAGTACTACCTCGATACCCACTGCGGGACGTGCAACAACGCCTGCGCAAAGGCCATTCCAAACGCCACGGGCAAGTGCGATTCCTCGTACCCGGTCCCCAAGTGCGTCGTGGACAAGTGCAACCCAGGTTACTACAAGCTCAGTCCGTTCCAGTGCATCGTGCCGCCGAACACGACGTGCCAGTCCTGCACGGCCGATGCGGATTGCCTGGGCAGCGTGTGCGTCCTCATCGACGGCGAGAAGCGCTGCGCCAAGTCGTGCACCGTGGCCGGCGACTGCACGGGAGAAACATCCTGCAAGCCGGCAGCGGGGTTCGGGACCGTCTGCCTGCCGGTCTCGGGAAGTTGCGCGTGCAGCACGCAGACGGCCGGAGCCAAGCGGTCGTGCTCGGTGAGCAATGCCCTGGGCAAGTGCTACGGGTTTGAGACGTGCGTCCCGGCCACGGGGTGGTCGCCGTGCGATGCCCAGACCCCGGCAGCCGAGATCTGCAATGGAAAGGACGATGACTGCAACGGCCTGGTCGACGAGTGGCTGCCTGCAACCAAGGACTGCCAGAACACGAACGGGTTCGGCACGTGCAACGGGCTGGCCGTGTGCAGCGGCACCCAGGGGTGGGTCTGCCAGGCCAAGACCCCGGCGCAGGACGTCTGCGACTATGCGGACAACGACTGCGACGGCACGGTCGACGAAGACTTCAAGAGCGGCGGCAAGTATCACCTCGATGCACACTGCGGTGCCTGCAACAACTCGTGCAGCGGTGCCATTCCCCATGCGACCGCCAAGTGCGATCCTGCCTTCCCGACTCCCAAGTGCGTGGTGTCGGCCTGCGACCCTGGCTACTACCAGATCAGCGCGTTCCAGTGCATCGTCCCGCCCGACACGACCTGCTACTCGTGTGCCGTCGATGGCGACTGCCTGGGAGGCCACTGCGTCACCGTCGACGGTTCCAAGCGCTGCCTGATCGGCTGCACGGTCGACGCCAATTGTGCGGCCGAGACGACGTGCAAAGATGTCGTGGGCATCGGCAAATCGTGCGTCCCGGTGACGGGAAGCTGCACGTGCAACTCGTTTGCCGCAGGCTCGAAGAGGACCTGCTCCAAGAGCAACGCTGCCGGGCTGTGCTACGGGTATGAAACGTGCGATGCGAAGCTGGGCTGGCTGCCGTGTGATGCTTCGGTCCCTGCCCCGGAGACCTGTGACGGCAAGGACAACAACTGCAACGGTCTTATCGACGACGGGTTGCCCGCGACGCAGCCCTGTTCGAAGTCCAACGCGTACGGAACGTGCACCGGGGTCGAGATCTGCCTCGGAATCCCCGGGTGGGTCTGCCAGGCCAGCACCCCGGCACAGGAGAAGTGCGACTACGTGGACAACGACTGCGACGGCAAGGTGGACGAGGACTTCAAGACCGGGGAGAAGTACTCCTCCCTCACCAACTGCGGAAGCTGCGGCCAAAGCTGCGTAGGGTCACTCCCGCACGCTACCGCATTCTGCGACGTGGTGCCGGCAAAGCCCGACTGCAAGGTGCAGACCTGCGAGGCAGGCTACTACAAGCTCAACGAGTACCAGTGCATCGTGCCCCCCAACGTGGAGTGCCAGCAGTGCACGGGCGACGCGGACTGCTACTTCCACAAGTGTGCGCCGGTCGAGGGTGGCAACCGCTGCCTGGCCAAGTGCACGGTCGAGGCCGACTGCAAGGCCGGGTACTCGTGCACCGCGGTGGTCGGGCTCGGGACGCTGTGCACGCCCGATACCGGCTCCTGCGCCTGCACGCTGGCCAGTGCCGGCATCAAGCGCTCGTGCAACGTGACCAACGTGAACGGAACCTGCTACGGGTTCGAGGAGTGCGACGGAGTCCTCGGCTGGCTCCCGTGCACCGCCAAGACGCCCGCTGCCGAGGTGTGTGACGGCAAGGACAACGATTGCGACGGCCTCGAGGACGACGGGCTGCCGGAAACGCAGCCGTGCACCAAGTCCAACGGCTGGGGTACCTGTGCGGGAGAATCTCTGTGCCTGGGACCTTCCGGATGGGTCTGCCAGGCCCAGGTTCCGGCCGAGGACGGCTGCGACTACCAGGACAACGACTGCGACGGAGCCATCGACGAGGACTACAAGAGCGGAACGAAGTACGTCGACGACCTTCATTGCGGCTCGTGCAACAACGCGTGCCCGAACGCCATTCCGCATGCCACTGGCATCTGCGATCCGGTCCCGGCCGTGCCCCGATGCGTGGTGCAGTCGTGCGATCCGGGATACTACAAGCTGAGCGACTTCCAGTGCGTGATCCCGCCGGATTCGACCTGCCAGCCGTGCGTCACCGAGAGCAACTGCTACGGGTCCCCCTGCATCTTCATCGACGGGAAGTCGCGATGCGCCATCAAGTGCGAATCCAACGCAAACTGCGCGGCAGGGTACGCCTGCCTCTCGTACGGCCAGATTGG
>Ga0233425_10005327_pt1 | contig 20435 bp, 20 predicted proteins | sample Watercolumn_Towu_2_FD_181712 | JGI IMG/M metagenome (GOLD analysis project Ga0233425, IMG submission 181712) | Freshwater microbial communities from Lake Towuti, South Sulawesi, Indonesia - Watercolumn_Towuti2014_140_MG | ecosystem: Environmental > Aquatic > Freshwater > Lake | place... | reverse complement strand
GGGGGTCCGTGGGTATCGTCATTCCGCTCGAGGAGAAAAAGGACGCCGGCCTCGACAGTCTCCTCGAACTCATCAAGCGCGACCTCGAGCGCACCAATCAGCTGATCATTCAGCGCATGGGCTCGGACGTCACGACGATTCCCGAAGTCGCCAATCATCTCATCTCCGCCGGCGGCAAGCGTCTGCGGCCGATGCTCGTTCTCGCGACCGCAGGCATGTGCGGCTACAAGGGCGACGGACATCTGAAATTCGCCGCCGGCATTGAATTCATGCATACGGCGACTCTGCTCCACGACGACGTCGTCGACGAAAGCGACATGCGCCGCGGCAAGATCGCCGCGCGCATGTTGTGGGGCAATCAGACCTGCGTGCTCGTCGGCGACTTCCTGCTCGGCCACGCCTTCAAGATGATGGTCGAGCCCGGCGTCATCACGCCGCTTACGGTCGTCTCGCAAGCGGCTGCCGTGATCGCCGAGGGCGAGATCATGCAGCTCAACGCCGCAAAAGACACGACCACGACGGAGGACGCCTATATGGGCGTCATCCGCCGCAAGACCGCGGAGCTTTTCGCCGCGGCCGCGGAAGTCGGCGTGATGCTTGGCGGCAAGCCGAAGGCCGACGAAGCCGCCGCACGCAGCTACGGCATGAATCTCGGCATTGCGTTCCAGCTCATCGACGACGCGCTTGATTATGGCGGCTCGTCGGCGAAGCTCGGCAAGAACGTCGGCGACGATTTTCGCGAGGGCAAGATCACGCTCCCCGTCGTGCTCGCCTTCCGTCGCGGCAATGAGAAAGAACGCGAGTTCTGGCGACGCACGCTCGAGAAGGGCGAGATCAAGGACGGCGACGTCGAGACCGCCTGCGGCCTGATGAAGAAGCACAAGGCGCTCGACGACACGATCGAGCGCGCGGCGCACTACGGCGCCATCGCGCGCGACGCGATGGAGATTTTTCCGGCGTCGCCGTGGAAAAGCGCGCTGCTCGAAGTCGTCGACTTCTGCATCGATCGCGTCTACTAGAGCGCTTCCCGATCACATGGAATCATGTGATCGATAAGGAATCGCTCAAAATCAAAACGTTTGAGCAGGTTCTCATCGAAAAAGTCTGTCAACTTTTTCGGAACCTGCTCTAACGCGCCGCCGGCCGCTGGAAAGCGACCGGCGAGCATCATCATCCCTTAAGGCATTCCGCCCTGAACTGCTTGCGCTCTTTCCCGTGAAGGCCCTTGGCGTCGGCTTGCGCGCGGCAGTCCTTTTCCTTCTCCGCATGCGTCTTCGCCGCCGGAGCGGGGCTTGCCGGCTGCGCTGCAGCGACGGGCGCTTCGGCGCTCGGCGCGGGCGCAACTGCAGGCGCGGCCTTCGGCGCGATCTCGGCCGGCGGCGCCCAAGTCGTCGGAGCTGCGGGAGCTGGCGCGGACGTCTTCGGTTCCGCGAACGCGGCGCCAAAGGAAAGGCCGGCGCAAATGACGCCAACGGCAATGCATTTTGTGCTCGTGAACATTTAGGTTTCTTCTACGTTTGAGGCGCGCCGCGACGCCCATGTTGATCCGTCGCGGCGCGACTTATCATGCGCGAGCGCGCATTAGCCATCGGCCGCGCCTCGAGCTTAGGCGATTTATGACAATTTGTCTTTGACGCAGCGCAGCAGCGCCAAACGCGCCTATCGCCGCCACCATACATAAAGGGCGACGCCGGCGACGAAGCTCGAATAGACGATCTTCCATGCAAGCCGGCGCGGCGCGGACGCGCGGCGCACATGCGCCTCGTTGGAGCGGGAGAGCTTTTGCCCGCCGACTGAAACTGGATTGAGCGCAGCGTGGGAGTAACGCATGAATCGCTCCTCATCCAAAAATGGACGAAAGGTTTGAGGCAAAGCTAAGGCGCGAAAGATTGACAAATTCTTTCGACGTCGATCCGCGAGAACTCTGCGCAGCGCCTCAAGCGATGATAAAAGCCTGCGACGATAGTCGGCGGAGGATGATATGGCGCGCAATAAGCCATCGGATTGGCGATTCGATCTCGCAGGCGCGGCGCCGCCTGTCGCAGCGCGGCGCCACACGCGCAGAGTCATCCATAGCCGCGTCCTGGACGATCCTTACGATTGGCTCGCCGCAAGGAATTGGCGCGAGGTGCTGCGCGATCCCGAAGCTCTTCCCGCCGACATCGCGAAGCTGCTCAAAGCGGAAAACGCTTACTGCGAGCGCGTCATGGAGCCGCTCAAAAATCTGCGAAAGACGCTCGTCGCCGAGATGCGAGCGCGCATCAAGGAGGACGACAGCGACGTTCCCGAGCCTGACGGGCCCTTCGCCTACTACGAACGCTTTCATCCCGGCGCGGAACATCCGCGCTACTGCCGAACGCCGCGTGTGGGCGGCGCCGAAACAATCCTTCTCGACGGCGATGCGCTCGCTAAAGGCCACGAGTTCTTCGACATCGGCGATGCGGCGCATGCGCCCGATCACGCGCAGCTCGCCTGGAGCGTCGACGACGCGGGGTCGGAACTGTACGACATCTGCACGAGGGCGCTGAGCGATGGTCGCGACCGCCCCGACGTCGTTAGCGACAGCGACGGCACAATCGTCTGGCGCGCCGATTCAAAAGCCTATTACTACGTGCTGGTAGACGAGAACCATCGCACTGCGCAGGTCTTTCGGCACGTGGTTGGCGCTGATCCTGCCGATGATGCGCTGATCATCGAGGAGCTGGACAGCGCATGGTTCGTCAGCCTGCATGAAAGCCGCTGCAGGCGTTTCGCCATCGTGTCGATCCACGGCCATGACGCCACGGAATGCTGGCTCATCGACCTTCACGAAGACAATCCGGCGCCGCGCATCGTTGCGCCGCGCGAACCGCGCCTGCGCTACGACGTCGAGCCACATGGCGACCTCATCTTTATTCGCAACAACGCCGACGGCGCCGACGATTTCCGCATTTCCGTCGCGCCGCTTGGAGAGCCGGGCCGCGAAAATTGGAAGGACGTCGTTCACCATCGCCGCGGCGCGATGATCGACTCCTTCACCGTTTATGCGCGGTATCTTGTTTGGCTGCTTCGCGAAAACTCTTTGCCGAAGCTTATTGTCCGCGCGCTCTCGAGCGGCGAGGAACATGCGATCCATTTCGAGGAGGAAGCCTATTCGCTGTCGATCGATCCCGGACTGGAATTCGACACCGACATTCTGCGCTTCGCCTATTCGTCGATGACGACGCCCGACGAGACCTATGACTACGACATGACCGCGCACACGCGCGTCCTGCGCAAGCGCCAAGAAATCCCTTCCGGCCACGACCCAAAGCAATATGTGACGCGGCGGCTTTTCGCGCCGGCGCGCGACGGCGAAAGCGTGCCGCTCACACTGTTGCATCGCGCCGATTTCGCGCCTGGCGGCAAAGGAGCGCCGCTGCTGCTTTATGGCTACGGCGCCTATGGCTATGCGCTTTCAGCAAGTTTCAATGAAGACGTCCTGTCGCTCGTCGATCGCGGCTTCGTCTATGCGCGCGCCCATATTCGCGGCGGAACCGATAAGGGCTGGCGTTGGTATGAAGACGGCAAGCTCGAGAAAAAGCAAAACAGCTTCTCAGACTTCATCGATTGCGCGCAGCATCTCGTCTCGGCCGGCTATACGCATGAGGGCGGGATCGTCGCGCAGGGAGGGTCAGCGGGCGGGCTGCTCATGGGCGCCATCGCCAATGAAGCGCCCGAGCTGTTCGCCGGGATCATCGCCAGCGTGCCTTTCGTCGACACGCTGAACACGATGCTGCGCGACGATCTTCCGTTGACGCCGCCAGAATGGCTGGAGTGGGGAAACCCTGTCGTCAGCGTCGAAGCCTATGACCGCATCGCGTCCTATTCGCCTTACGACAATGTCCGCGCGCAATATTATCCGCCGATTCTCGCCGTGGCCGGAGTCACCGATCCTCGCGTCACTTATTGGGAGCCGCTCAAATGGGTCGCGAAGCTTCGCGCGACGATGAGCGGCGGCGGACCCGTTTTGCTGTTTACCCACATGGGCGCCGGTCACGCCGGCGCCTCTGGCCGTTTCGAAGCGCTCGAAGACACGGCGCTTGAATATGCCTTCGCGCTCGCCTGCGTGGCGCCGAAACTGACGCTATGAGCTTGGCCCTTTCCGCCGAATGGAGGAGCCAGCAAGACAAGCAATGGGAAGACGGCCGTGTAGCGCGCGCGTTCGCTTTGTTTTATTCAGCTTACGCTCACGCCAGGAGGAAGATGATGGCCGTCGATAGCAAGCACGCCGAAACGATTGCGCTCCACGCCGGATGGCGCGCAGACGAAACTAACGGCGCCGTCGCTGCGCCGATCTATCAGACGACCTCCTACCAGTTTCGCGACACCGAGCACGCCGCCAATCTTTTCGCGCTCAAGGAGCTCGGCCACATCTATACGCGCATCGGCAATCCGACGACGGGCGTATTGGAGGCGCGACTCGCGGCGCTTGAAGGCGGCGTGGCGGCCTTGGCGCTGGCTTCGGGACAGGCGGCGTCGGCTTTGTCGATTCAGAACCTCGCGCACGTCGGCGACAATATCGTCTCCTCGACCGATCTTTATGGCGGCACCTGGAATCTCTTCGCAAACACGCTGAAGGATCAGGGGCTCGAAGTGCGCTTCGTCGATCCCGCGGATCCCGAGAATTTCCGCCGGGCGACCGACGAACGCACGCGCGCCTATTACGCGGAGACTTTGCCTAATCCCAAGCTCACCGTATTCCCGATCGCCGAGGTGGCGGCAATCGGTCGCGAATTGGGCATTCCGCTGATCATGGACAATACCGCTGCGCCAATTCTCTGCCGGCCGATCGATCACGGCGCGGCGATCGTCGTCTATTCGACGACAAAATATCTCGGCGGCCACGGCACGTCGATCGGCGGCGCCATCGTCGACGCCGGCAATTTCGATTGGGAGAAATTTCCGCAGCGTCAGCCGGCGCTCAATACGCCAGATCCGAGCTATCACGGCGCCGTTTGGGTGGACGCGGTCAAGCCCATCGGACCCGTCGCCTACATCATCAAGGCGCGCGCGACGCTTTTGCGCGATCTCGGACCGGCGCCCTCGCCTTTCAACGCGTTTCTGACGCTACAGGGAATCGAGACGGTGACGCTGCGTATGGAGCGCCATGTGCAGAACACGCAAAAGGTCGTCGATTTCTTGAATAAGCGCAGCGAAGTGACGCGAGTCATTCATCCCTCACAGCAGTCAGGCGAAATGCGCCGACGCGCCGACGCCTATCTGAAGGGCGGCTATGGCGCCTTGCTCGGCTTCGAGTTGAAGGGCGGCCTCGATGCCGGCCGCCGCTTCATCGACGCGCTGGAGATGTTCTACCATGTCGCCAATATCGGCGACGCGCGGAGTCTGGCCATCCATCCTGCGACGACGACGCATTCGCAGCTCGCCGAGGAGGCGCAGTTCGCATCGGGCGTGACGCCCGGCTATGTGCGCCTCTCGATCGGCCTCGAGCACATCGACGACATCATCGCCGATTTAGAAAAGGGGCTGAAGGCGGCCGGGGTGTAAGGCGCTCCCTTCTCCCGTGCAACGGGAGAAGGTGGCCCGCGAAGCGGGTCGGATGAGGGCGATTGCAGCGACATTTCTTGTTTTACAGGGCAATGGCGATCGCACTGCTTCTAACTGTCGAATGGCTGCAAGAGACTGGATCAGCCGGAGTCGGTATAATGATTTCCGGCCGCGCTCTTCAGCCATCATCCGACCCTCGCTAACGCGAGGGCCACCTTCTCCCACGGAGTGGGAGAAGGATACGCGCAACCGCCACACGTAGCCCCCTGCTCAAGGCTTCGTCGCGAGCCTTTCCACCATCGCCCGGATCGCAACGATCTGAGGCCCCTTCTTTGTATGGTGATCGGCGCTGTCATAACCCCACCAGTCCCAGCAGGCGTTGGGATTCAACACAAAATTGAATGTATAGAAGGGCCACCCCCAGCCCCAGCGGCTGATCGTTTGCGGATAAAGCACGATGATGCGGTTCGTATCCGCCCAGCGATTATAGCCGGCGTGTTTGTAGAAGGCGTCACCGATTTCCGCGGCCTGCTGTTTGCAGCCATGCAGCGCGACATGCACACGGCATGTCTCCAGAGCGCAAACATGCGGAATATAGGCGTAGCCGACATCGCTTAGACTGTGATTGTAGGGATTGCCGTCGGGCAGAAATTCCTTTTGATCGAACTTGAGATATTTTCCCGTCGATTCCGCGTTTGGCGGATTGAGCGGCCCGTAAATCTGTTCGAGCAGCGCTTCGGCGGCGTCGAAGTGGCAGTTCACGATGAATGGAGCCTTGTTCGCGGGGCACTTCTCGCCAAAGTCCTCGGTCACCATGGCGTGGCCTGCGTCGATATCGTTTTGATAGACGATGCGATCCGGCGCCACATAATGCGCGTAATAGTCGCGCGTCGCGTCCATCACGACGGGAAGCACCACTTCGTCCTTGCGGCCGGAAAACAGCCATACGCTCGCATCATTTAAATTGGCGACGTCGTCTATGGCGCCGGAGCGCGCGAGCGCATCCGTAATGTCCTTCAGATGCGCCGGATCGGGAACCGGATGCGCCGCGTCCGGCTTCATGCAATTGTTGGTCGCCTGGTTCGAACTCTGCTCAGCGCAGTCGTAAGGAACGCCCGCGATGATTCCTGCGCCCTTTACAATGCCGGAATGCGCGATGTGGAATTGCAAGGCCATTGCCGCGCCGGACGAGATGCCGGACGCCGAGGTCTCGGACAGATTTGCGCCGTAAGGCGGGAGGCGCTCCGCGCTCAATGCTGCATTGCTCGCGACTAGGGCCATCACGGCGGCCGCGATGAAGATGTTTGCACGTGAAAAACACATGAACTTTCTCCTTTAAAAATTGCGCTGCGAATTGTTACGGCAGAAAACGCACGGATCAGATGACAGGCGGACCCTTCACCATCAGCGGATTGCCGGCGACGATGAGAGCCACTCTTCCCGCAATCCGCGAGACGGCCTGATGCAATTCGCCTGCGGCATCGCGGAACGAACGCGCCAGCGCATTGTCCGGCACAATGGATAATCCAACCTCGGACGAGACGGCGACCGTCGGCGCGAAGCGGGATGATAACGCATCAATAAGCGCGGCGCGATCACGTGAAAGATCCGCCTCCGCGAGCAGCCGATTGCTCAGCCACAGCGTCAGACAGTCAATGAGCAGCGGGCGATCGATTGGCGCTTGGGCGATTGCTTCGACGAGCATCTGCGCCGCTTCAACCGTGCGCCAGTTCTCGCCGCGCCTTGCGCGATGCGCGTCGACGCGCGCACGCATTTCGCCGTCCAGAATTTCAGCCGTCGCAATATAGGTCCAAGGCGCCGGATGGGCGATGACGAGATTCTCCGCATAAGCGCTTTTTCCTGAGCGCGCGCCGCCGAGCACAAGAGTGAGATGCGGATTTTCGCTCATGCCATACGGATTCCGGTCGATCGGTTCGCTCGGCCTGTCATTCCCGGCAGGCCGAAGGCCTGACCGGGAATCCAGAGCCGATCCAGGACCGCTGGTTTTGCCCTGGATTCCCGATCGCGCGCTTTGCGCGCGTCGGGAATGACGTCCGAGAGCGGTTTAGATGGAAATACTATCAATCGTCCGTCCGTCATTGCGAGGAGCGTCAGCGACGAAGCAATCCAGAGGCTGGCCCAGCACTCCAAATTAATTCTGGATTGCTTCGCTTTCGCTCGCAATGACGCGCTGGTTGTTTCAGTTACGGCCATAAATCGCCTTCCGAAATGGCGTGCGCGCCAGCAGCGCGCCCTCGCGATCGAATATGATGACATCCAATTCGCTCTCCGCGGCATCCAGCGCCCGGGCGGCGGTTCTCCATGCGGCGCGCGCGATCGGCGCCGCGAGATCGACGCCTGCGCCCTGTGCGATCTCCAAAGCTTCGAGCGCGCTATTGGCGTTGACGATGAGCGCCGCAATCTCTTCACCCGCGCCAACCTCTCGCGCGGTTTGCGCCAACTGCGCAAGATCGACGCTCGAGCGGCCCGAATGAAGATCGAGCCGTCCTTGCGCGAGCTTGGTCATCTTGGCGAAACCGCCGCCAATCGTCACGCGCGTGACTGGATGCGTGCGAAGATATTTCAAAAGCCCGCCGACGAAATCGCCCATTTCGATGAGCGCCGTCTCCGGCAAATCATAGAGGCGCTTCACCGCCGCCTCGGACATCGACCCTGTCGTGCCGGCGATGTGAGTCAGGCCGCTCGCGCGCGCCACGTCGACGCCGCGATGGATGCTGTCTATCCAGGCGGCGCAGGAAAAAGGCGTCACGATCCCCGTTGTGCCGAGAATTGAAAGTCCGCCGACGATTCCGAGGCGCCCGTTCAGCGTATGTTTGGCCAGCTCCTCGCCGCCCGGGATCGAAATTTCGATGTCGGCGTCCGCGCCGACGCCCATCTTTGCGCTCGCCTCCATAATCGTCTCGATCATCATCTTACGCGGCGTTGGATTGATCGCAGGCGCGCCGGGCGGCAGCGGGAGGCCGGGGCGAGTCACTGTGCCGACGCCTTCGCCCGCAAAAAAACGCACGCCGGCGCCCGGAGCGCCGCGTCGCACGCGCGCCCGTATAAGGGCGCCGTGGGTGACGTCCGGGTCATCGCCGGCGTCCTTGACCACGCCGGCGCACGCAAAGTCGTCGCCGCGTTCAAACGTCGCCAGCGCGAAGGCGACGCGCTTTCCCGAAGGCAGCGCGATTTCGACTGGGTCTGGCGGCGGCGCGCCCGTCGTCAGCGCCTCAAAGGCGGCGCGGGCCGCGGCGGTTGCGCAGGCGCCCGTCGTCCAGCCGCGGCGCAAAGGACGCCCACTTCCCGCATCGCTCATGCGCCCTCTTTACCTCGAAGCAAGGACGCGCGACACCGGCGCGCCGATCCGCTACAAGATGCAGAGATTTTAAAGATCAAGGAGCACGCTTACATGTTGCGCAGCGTTTCGTCCTTTCTCGGCCTTATCGCGCTGGCCGCCGCCGAGTCGAGCGGCGCCCACGCTTTCGAGCTCACGAGTCCCGACATCGCCGAAGGCAAAAAGATCGACATGAAACATGTCTATGATTCCTTCGGCTGCACCGGCGAAAACATCTCGCCTGAGCTCAAGTGGAGCGACCCTCCGCCAGGCACAAAGAGCTTCGCCGTCGCGGCGCATGATCCAGATGCGCCGACCGGCGGGGCCGGCTTCTGGCACTGGCTCGTCGTGGATATTCCCGCCGACGTTCGCGGCTTGAAGCGCGGCGCCGGCGACGCGTCGGGGAAAAATCTGCCATCCGGCGCGCATCATTTGGAGACGGACTTTGGCGACAAGGCCTATGGCGGCCCCTGTCCGCCGCCGGGCAAGCCGCATCGCTACATTTTCACGGTCTATGCGCTCAAAACCGACAAGCTCGGCGACGCCGCCCATGGCCGCACCGCCATCGCCGGCTTTACCATCAATCAGAATGCGCTCGCCAAGGCGTCGATCACCGCGCTTTTTGGGCGGTGAATTTCGAGCTAGCGCTCCTGGCGCTCGCCCTCGAGGCGGGCGCCGGCTATCCGGACGCGCTCTTCCGCAAGATCGGCCATCCGGTGACCTGGATGGGCGCGCTGATTGGAGCGCTAGACCGAGGACTGAACCGAGAGAGCGACACCTTCTCGCATAGGCGGGTGAAAGGCGCCGTCGCTCTTGCGACGATCCTTTTGATGTCGGTGGTCGTCGGCGCCCTTGTCGAACGCGCCGCGCTCGCGCTTCCGTTCGGATGGATCGCGTCCGCCTTAGTCGCGTCCAGCCTTCTGGCGCAGCGCAGCCTTCACGCCCATGTCGCCGCGGTCGCCGAGGGTCTGGCGATCTCGGTCGAAGACGGCCGGAACGCGGTGGCGAAGATCGTCGGCCGCGACGTGTCGGCCCTCGACGAGTCCGGCGTGGCGCGGGCCGCCATTGAGAGCCTCGCCGAGAATTTTTCGGACGGCGTCGTCGCGCCGGCGCTCTGGCTCGCCGTCTTTGGCCTGCCCGGCGCGCTCGCCTACAAGGCGGTCAACACCGCCGACAGCATGATCGGCCATAGGTCAGACCGCCACCACGCCTTCGGCTGGGCCGCGGCGCGCTGCGACGATCTGATGAATTTTCTCCCCGCGCGCGCGGCGGCGGGCCTTCTGGCGATCGGAGCCTTCGCGCTGAAAGGCGCTTCTCCCGCCGAGACGCTGGCGGCCGCCCGGCGCGATGCGCCGAGCCACGTCTCCCCCAACGCCGGCTGGCCAGAAGCCGCGGCTGCAGGAGCTCTGGGGCTCAAGCTGGGCGGTCCGCGCTCCTACGACGGCGTTGAGGCGCGTAACGTCGCCAGTCTCGGCCGCGGCAGGCCCGACGCGAATGTGAAGGATATTCGCCGCGCGCTCGCGCTTTACCGCCGATCCATTGCCATGCTCTGGTTTGCGCTTGCAATCGGGGCCTTGGCTGCGAGAATATGACTGAATTGCGAATTATTAGGCGGGGTGGTGCGACGCTGTGCTCGTCAGATTTCCGATCTTGCCCATCTTGAATATGTTATAGAGTGATTTGTGCAGTGCAGCATGAAGCCGTGGCGCGGCGGCTGCGATGGGGGTGGCGGGAGAAGCGTAAAGATGGACCGGATGTCGTACCAGCTATACGAAATGTTGCACTTGGCTTTCGCGCCGGCGCGGGCGGCGAGCGACGCCATGTTGCACGCGATGAAGAACCCGCTCAATCCGCTGCATCACACCTCGGTCGGCCGCAGCATCGCCGCCTCGGCGGAGTTGTTCGAGCGCATGACGCGCCGCTATGGAAAGCCCTTGTTCGGCTTGGATACGACGGTCGTTAATGGAACTGAGGTCGAGATCGTCGAAGAGGTCGTCTGGAGCCGACCCTTTTGCGGCCTTCTGCATTTCAATCGGCAGTTTCCCGGCCCGGCTCCAAAGCAATCGAAGCTGTTGATCATCGCTCCAATGTCCGGCCATTACGCCACGCTGCTGCGCGGCACGGTCGAGGCTTTCCTTCCGACCCACGACGTCTACATCACGGACTGGAACGACGCGCGGACGGTGCCGCTCGCCGACGGCGCCTTCGATCTCGATGATTACATAGACTATCTCTGTGACATGATGCGCTTCCTCGCGCCGAGCGCGACCGAAACGCCCTTGCACACGCTCGGCGTCTGCCAGGCCTCCGTGCCGCTCATCTGCGCCATCGCCGCGATGGAGGCGGAAGATGATCCTGACGTTCCGCAATCCATGGTGCTGATCGGCGGCCCCATCGATACGCGCCTCAATCCGACAGCGGTCAACAAGCTTGCGCAACAGCGCGGCACCGATTGGTTCCGCAGACACTGCATTCACACGGTCCCCTTTCCGCACGCCGGCATGGGACGCAAAGTCTATCCGGGCTTCCTGCAGCTTTCCGGCTTCATGTCGATGAATTTCGAACGGCACATCTCGGCTCATCTCGAAATGTTCAACCATCTCGTCGAGGGCGACGGCGATTCCGCCGAGAAGCACCGCGATTTTTACGACGAATATCTCGCGGTGATGGATTTGACCGCGGAATTCTATCTGCAGACCGTGGACCGCATATTCGTTGGTCACCAGGTGCCGCTGGGCCTATTTCGCCACCGCGGCAATCTCATCGACCTGAAGGCCATCAGGCGCACGGCGCTCTTCGCCGTCGAGGGCGAAAAGGACGACATTTCGGGCGTCGGCCAGACCGAGGCCGCGCTGGAGCTGTGCGCCAATATTCCCGCCGCGCGCAAGAGCCATTATGTGCAGAAAGGCGTAGGCCATTACGGCGTCTTCAACGGCTCGCGATTCCGCGAAGGGATCGCGCCGCGCATCCGCGACTTCACGGCGGAGATGGAGCGCCTTGACGGAGCATTCGCGTCAGGCCCTCGCCTTGCATGGAGCGCCGAATAAAGGCAAACTCCGCGCCGTCGCCGCGAGTAAAGCGGGCGCTTTTGCGCGCCTGACGCATCAATCATCCAAGGAACATTCAATGGACGTGCAGGACGCAGCTTCGCGCGAAGCGTTGCAAAAGGAAATTGACGCCATTCATTGGTATCATGAGTTCGATTTCGGCGACGGGCTGCGCGCCGTCAGCGTATCGCAAGCCGAGGATCACCGTCGCATCTGGCGCTTTATCGAGGGCGAACTCGACAAGATCGATTTCGCCGGCAAGAGCGTGCTCGAAATCGGCTGCTGGGACGGTTTCTGGAGCTTCTACGCCGAGCGGCGCGGCGCCAAGCGCGTTCTCGCCAGTGACGACGTGAGCCAGAACTGGGCGAGCGGCGCCGGTCTGCGCCTCGCCAAGAAGCTTCTAAAATCAAACGTCGAGATCAATCAGAGCGTTTCGATCTACGAAGCCTCGAAGCTCAATGAAACCTTCGACATCATCATTTGTCTTGGCGTCTACTATCATCTCGTCGATCCCTTCGCGGGCTTTGCCGAAGTGCGACATCTGATGCACGACGACTCCATCGCCATTTTCGAAGGCGACGGCACGCTCGAATTGCGGCCCGATACTTATTACTGGGACATGTCTGATTCCTCGAAGTCCTGCTTCGTGCCGACGCAATGGGGTCTCAACCACATGCTGAAGACGGCCTATATGGATGTGGTCACGCAGACGTGGATGCGTCCGCCGCCGGCTTTCAAGGTGAACGTCGATCCGGCGCATCTTATCGGCTTCACTGGAGCGCTGGACCCGTCCGGATTCGCGCCGCTCAAACACCGCGAGCGCATCCTTACGGTGGTGAAGCCTTACAGCGGCGAGAACCCGCTGCACACGTATAAGCCGCCGTTCAACCTCGCGAAATTCGACACGCGCTGGAAATAAAGCGCTTATAACGTCGGCGTCAGCCCGGCGGCGAAATTTTCGCGCGCCAGCTTCATCAACAACGCGGTCGTCGTCTCATCGGCGAGCCAGGCGTCGACGCGCGGATTGCTGATCTTCGACGCGTCATGACGGCTGTAGATCTTGTAACAAGATGCAAGAAACTGCGGCAACGTCAGGAAGTCGCCCACCCGCGTCGAAATATGGTGATTTTGCAGCTTAAACATATAGCCGCCCTGGGCGCCGAAACGCTTCGCGATCGGCGGATAGACCGGGAATATCTCGCTGCGAGAGAGATCGTGAATGTCGTAATAATTGAAATTCACCTGACGGGGTTTGAGCCCGACCTTCTCCAAAAGCTTTTTTGACAGATCAAACAGCACGAAGCTCATCGGATGCACCGTGCTGTACATAAACACGCCGCGGCGCGACCAGTTCATCAGCTCGGTCGAAAGGTCGATGCCGTACTGCTCACGCGTGTTGTCAAGCAACTCGCGCGACGCCTCGTTCCAAATGTCGAAATAGCCGAGCGCGTCGAAGACATTTTCGTTGAACAGCGCATTGGCCATCTCGAGCGATAGGCCCTTGCGGTAAGCGAAAAGGCCGAGAGCCGAGTGATAGGGACCGATCGGTCCGCAGACGAAACCATGCATCTGCGACAGATCATGGATATAGACGAGATCAGGATGAAAAGCCGCAAAGGTGATGGCGGGAAAGATCATCGTGTTCGGCAGACGCTCACATAATTCCCCCGATCCGCCCCCGCGCACATGGCCGTCAAGGAAATTGTGCGAAAAGACGTAGTCATAGGTCTCGAGCGTTTTGGCGAAGATGCTCATCGTCGAGCGCGCGCGGGCGATCATCGAGAAATGATCGACAGTCGCGCTCGGATCGAGAACTTTCATCGCGTAGGCGACGCCAAAACTCTGGCAATTGCCGACGATGGCGATGCGAGGACCGGTATTGCGCATGACGCGGCCGGTGAATTTCGCGATGCGCGGCTCGATGGCGTATTCCCGCCAGGATTTGAGAATCTGTCTATCAACCTGCGATAGCATGCGTCTTTCACCGGACTGGCGATGGCGTCGGCGCTGCATAGCGCGCGGCCGGGTGACAAGCGGGCAGGCGCCGTCTATGTTGCGACGCCAGAGGGCGGCTCGCGAACGGCGCGGGCGAAGGCTCGATCCGAGAGCAAATCAGCCGGATCAGAAAGGAGTGCGACCATGGCGGAGAACCCCTATAGCTCCCTACCCGACCATCGCTTTTGGCGCAAGGCGGTGACGTCTCTGCCGCCTTTCGCGCTCGATCCGATCATCCGCACGCCTTTTAAGATCTCGCCGAAGGACAAGGTCGCGACCGGCGGCAGTTGCTTCGCGCAGGAGATCGCCATACGCCTGCAAGCGAGCGGATTTCATTATTATCTTGCCGAGCAGCCGCCGGCCGGCATGTCGGCGGATGAGGCGCTTCGTCGCAATTACTCGATGTATTCCTGCCGTTACGGCAATCTCTATACGACCGCGCAGTTCCTGCAATTGATCGACCGCGCCTATGGGCGTTTCACGCCGCAACTCGACTACTGGAACAATCCGGAAGACGGCCGCTTCGTTGATCCGTTCCGGCCGCGCATCGAACCCGATGGATACGCCACGCTCGAGGAGATGCGCGCCGATCGCGAGCGGCACTTCGCGGCGGTCCGGCATATGCTGGAGACGATGGACGTTTTCGTCTTCACTTTCGGACACACAGAGACATGGCGCCATAAGCCCGACGGCGCGATCCTGCAGCTCGCGCCCGGCGTCGCCGGCGGCGAATGGGATCCGAACGTCTTCGAATTTTACAATATGACCGTGAGCGAAGTGGTGCGCGACTTTTTGGCGGCCATGGACCGAATTCGCGAGGTCAATCCCAGCGTTCGCATCGTGCTGAGCGTATCGCCCGTGGGAATCATCGCGACCTATGAGGACCGCCACGTCATCGAATCGAACAGCGCGGTGAAGGCGATCCTTCGCGCCGCCGCCGACGAAGTGGTGCGCGCAAGACCCAACGTCGCCTATTTCCCATCCTATGATCTCGCGACCGTTTCGCCTAACGTGTCGATGTTCTATCGCGAGGATACGCGCCGCATTAATCCTTATGGCGTCGATCGCGCGATGCAGATCTTCTTCGACCACTTCACCGATCGCCGAGAAGAGAAAGAAGCGGTCAAGGCGGTGAAAATCGATATCGCGGCGGAAGCCGAGGACAACGCGCGCGTCGTCTGTGACGAAGAAGCGATCGAATCAGCTTAAAGAAGGCATGGCGGGTCGGCGCGGCGATCGTTCGCCGGCCCCGTCGACGCGCCTTCCGACCGTCAAGGGACTGCATAAATGATCATTGGTTCGCTCGCGCTCGCGGCGGCTGGCGCTTTCACTGGCGCGTCGCTTTACGTCAATTACGTTGAGCAGCCCGCGCGGCTGGCGCTCAGCGACGATGCCCTCATCAAGGAGTGGGAGCCCTCCGACCATCGCGGCTTCGTCGTGCTCGCGAGCTTTGCCGCGCTTGCCGCGCTTTTTGGCTTCATCGCCTTTCGCGAACTCGACGACATCAGATGGCTTTTCGGCGCTCTCATCGCCATTGCGAGCTGGCCCTATACCTATCTCGCCATCGTGCCGCTCAATAATCGCATCCTGGCGCTCATCGACGCCGATGCGGCGCATGAGGCGCGCAAGGTCATCGACCTCTGGGGCCGCTTGGAGCTTGGTCAAACTGCGCTCGCCGTCATTGCGACGTTCATTTACGTCTGGGCCGCCGGCTGAGCGCCGATGCGCTATTTATAGAACGGCGTTTATCCAAAGTTCATCTCGGAGAGCGCATCTGAGAGAAGCGGCCCCATTTTTGAATTGCGGATGACATGACCTACGATCTTATCGTGATCGGATCCGGTCCAGGGGGTTACGTTTGCGCGATCCGCGCGGCGCAACTCGGATTGAAGACGGCCGTAGTTGAGAAGGACCCGACGTTCGGCGGCACATGCCTCAATGTCGGCTGCATTCCGTCGAAGGCGCTGCTTCATGCTTCGCATATGTTCGAGGAGGCGGCGCATGGCCTCGCGCCTCTCGGCGTCATCGTCGATCCGCCGCGTCTCGACCTCTCGGCGATGATGAAGCACAAGAACGACACCGTCGGCGCGAACGTCAACGGCGTCGCCTTCCTGTTCAGGAAACACAAGATCGACTCGTTTCGCGGCGTCGGACGACTGAAAGGCGCTGGGCGAGTCGAGGTCGTCGGGACCGACGGCGCCGTCCAGACGCTCGAGACAAAAAACATCGTCATCGCCACCGGCTCGACGGTCGCGCCGCTGCGAGACGCCTCCGGGGCGGAGATCGCCATCGACGAGAAACTGATTCTTTCATCGACCGGCGCCTTGGCCCTTGCGAAACCGCCGAAGCGGCTCGTCGTGGTCGGCGCAGGCGTCATTGGACTCGAGCTTGGGTCGGTCTGGCGGCGGCTCGGGGCCGAGGTGATCGCGATCGAATTTCTCGACCGCATTCTGCCGGGCTTCGATCTCGAAATCGCCGCGCGTTTCCAAAAGATTCTCGAAAAGCAGGGCATCGCCTTCCGTCTCGCCTCCAAGGTGACAGGCGTCGAGCGCGCAGGAACCGGCAAGGACGAGCGCGCCGTCGTCTCCTATTCTTCGGTGGACGGCGCGACGTCCGACAAGATCGAGGCGGACGCCGTGCTCATCGCGACGGGGCGCATCCCCTTCACTCAGGGTCTGGGGCTCGAGGACGCCGGCGTCGCGCTGGAGCGCGGACGCATCGTCATCGACGAAGAATTTGCGACGAATGTTCCCGGCGTCTACGCCATCGGCGACGTCGTGCGCGGACCGATGCTCGCCCATAAGGCGGAGGACGAAGGCATCGCCGTCGCCGAAATCCTCGCCGGTCAGGCGGGGCACGTGAACTATGGCGTCATTCCCAGCGTCGTCTACACGATGCCGGAAGTCGCCGCGGTGGGCGCCACCGAGGAAGAGGCCAAATCGCGAGGGATTGAAGTCGCGATCGGCAAATTTCCATTTACCGCCAACGGCCGCGCGCGGGCGATGCGCGCGACGGACGGTTTCGTGAAGATCATCGCCGACGCCGCAACCGACCGGGTGCTCGGCGTTCATATCCTCGGCGCGGCGGCCGGAGAAATGATCGCCGAAGCCGCCGTGCTCATGGAATTTTCCGGCTCGGCGGAAGATCTCGCGCGCACCTGCCACGCCCATCCGACTCTCTCCGAGGCGATGCGCGAGGCGGCCTTCGCCGTCGCCAAACGCGCCATTCACATCTGAGTTCGTGTATGAGCGCGCAGGCTGACGCTAGACCGCGCCGCATGTGAAGAGGAAGAAGCATGGAAGAGTGGAAGCGGCGTCTGAAGGACGCTTTCTGGTTTACGCTTGCGGTCCTCTTTTTGATTGAAACCTGGCTCTGGGACCATCTCAGGGACTGGCTGCACGCTCTCGGACGCGCGCTCAAGCTCGAACGTTACGTGCAACGGCTTAAGGACTTCGTCGCGACTCTGACGCCCATAAAGACGCTGGGGGTATTTGTCGCTCCGCTCTTCGCCATTTTGCCGGCGAAGCTGGTCGGCTTCGAATTGATCGCGCATGGACGTGTGCTGGGCGGACTTTTTACGATCCTTCTCGCCAAGACGGCGGCGCTCGGGTCCATGTCGTTTCTTTTCGACATCTGCCGCGACAAGCTGATGCAGATGGAGCGTTTCCGCCAGCTCTACACGGTCATCCTCGCCATTCGCGCGTGGGCAGGCAAACTCGTTGCGCCTTTCAAGCAACGCGTTTACCAGACCGCTGGTTATCTCGGCCGGCGAATAGAAAGCTTCATCGGCGTCGAGGCTGGCGCCCTGATGCGAAGCGTCTCGCGATTGCGCGAACTTGTGCGTCAGAACCGTTCGGCGTGATTATTCGCAGATTGCGTAACCGAAGCAAAAATCGTCGCCCGTGGGCGACGAGCGCGTGAAAAAAGTCGTGGCGCTCGCAACGCTCGCCGCGAACATGAATAGAAGCAGCACATACAAAACCAAATTTCGCATGACGGGCCCCGCCTGCCGCCCTTTCGTCCGTATGAAAACTTTGAAAGGCGCGGCGCTCCTCATCTCCGCTCTTTCGAGCATCAATTCCGGGCGCGCCGGCCCTTCAAATACAAAACGCAATTGTGGGTCGCGCGTTCCATGAAACTTGCACGATGCGTGAAAATTTATTGGCAAATCGCATAGCCATAGCAAGCATCGGAAGGATTCGCCTTTGCTGACGCGAGGTAAGCGCCCGCGCCGGCGACTTCCAGCAAGAGAACGCAAACTACCAAAACTAAGCAGCTCATATTTGTCGTCGGACGCATGGCGATCCCCCCTCTTCTGTCGCCCGCATCTTGCGAGCATGACGACGTTAAGAGTTGCTTCACCATGGCGCAGTGCGACGCCGCACACCCTGCGGCATCCGAAATCGAGACGACTGATGTTCGGCTATGGCTGTGGAATTGGCGGCCGAGGCAGCGGCGCTGGCGCGAGATCGCTCGCCCAAATAGATGACGCCCTCTCGCTTGAGCGGAGGGCGTCGCTAAAAATTGTAAAGCCGGCGGTGACTTAGAGCACGACGACTTTCGTTCCGACCTTCACGCGGTTGTAAAGATCGATCGCGTCAATGTCGCGCATGCGGATGCAGCCGGAGGATACGGCCTGTCCGATCTTGTCCGGCTCATTGGTGCCGTGGATGCGATACAGCGTGTCCCTGCCGTTCTGATAGAGGTAAAGCGCGCGCGAGCCGAGCGGGTTGTCGGGGCCGCCGGGGAGCCCGCCGGCGTCCGCGGTCGGCTGCAGATGCGGCCAACGCTCGAGCATGTCCTTCGGCGGAATCCAGCGCGGCCATTCCTGCATGCCGCCCACATAGGCGCGGCCGGTGAAGGCCATCGCGTCCTGGCCAGTGGCGACGCCGTAGCGCACCGCCTTGCCGCCTGGCATAACATAGTAAAGGAATTTCGAGCGGTTATCGACGATGATCGAGCCAACGGGCTCATTCGTTCTGTAATCGACGAGGTAACGTTCGTATTGCGAGCTGACTCCAGCCTTCGGCGCAAGCGCCATGAATTCAGCGTCGCGACCGCTGATCCTGGGATCGGGAAGAGGCGTCCCCGCGACGTTGCAACCCGCAAGAAAGGCAGCGAGAAGCGCTGCCGCCGTCACATATCTGAAACTCATTTCCGGCACTCCTTTCCGCCGCAAAACAGTTGTTACGATTTTCTTATCATGAACTTCGGCGCTGGGATCACGTCTTCCGAATTATTCCCTCACTGTTGCGCCGGCGCCACGGAAAGCAGAACGGCGGTCCGCTTGACCTTTGCCATTTCTTTTCAATGGACAGAGCGCGGCGGAGGGCCGAAAATCAATGCGTTGACTGGCGTAGCGCCGCTCGCCCGGATTGCGTCGCAGCATTGAAAACCCTTCTCGTTACCCATGAGAGCGGGCTCCATCATGAGATGGGTCCCGGCCATCCTGAGCGCCCCGAGCGGCTGCGCGCGATCGAGCGCGGCCTGGAGCAGGCCCGATTCGGGCCGCTGATTCGGATGAACGCGCCCAAGGCCGAGCCGGAAGCTCTGCAGCGCGTCCACCCGCAATCCTATCTTGTGGCCCTTGAGCAGGCTGCGCCGCGCGAAGGCTATGCGGCGCTCGACAGCGATACGCTGATGTGTCCGAAGACGATCGAGGCGGTTTGGCATGCCGCCGGCGGGGCCGTCGCCGCCGTGGACGAAGTGATGTTGGGAAGAGCCGATAACGCCTTCGTCGCGGCCCGCCCGCCGGGGCATCATGCCGGCGCGCACAATCCGATGGGTTTTTGCTTCGTCAACAATATCGCCGTGGCCGCGCGCCATGCCCAGGCGGCGCATGGCGCGGAACGGATCGCGATCGTCGACTTCGACGTGCATCACGGCAATGGCACGCAAGAGATTTTCTGGGCCGACGAGAGGACGCTGTTCTGCTCGACGCACCAGGCGCCCTTTTATCCCGGCACCGGCGGGCGCAACGAGACGGGCGCCCATAACAATATCGTCAATGCGCCGCTCTTCGCCGGCTCGACCGGCGAGGCTTTTCAAGAGGCGCTCGCCGATCGAATCCTGCCGCGCGTGCGGGATTTCGCGCCAGATCTGATCCTGATTTCCGCGGGCTTCGACGCCCATGAACGCGACCCGCTTGGCGGCCTGCGGCTGCGTGAAGCAGACTTTGGCGACGCGACCAAACGGCTGATGGACATCGCCGACCGGTGCTGCGGCGGCCGAATCGTTTCGATGCTGGAAGGGGGCTATGACGTCGAAGCGCTCAGCCGCTGCGTCGACGCCCATGTGCTCGCGCTGATGGGCGCTGACGAAACTCAGCCTTGGCGGGCCTTATAGCGCCGCTGCACCTTGTTGATGATATAGACGCGGCCCTTGCGGCGCACGATCTGATTGGCGCGATGGCGCGAGCGCAATGTTTTCAGAGAGTTACGGACTTTCATCGGTCTCACCCCGGCAATAGTGAACTAGCCGGGATACGCCCAGCGGCTCGTTGGCCCCGCCTATGCCCTATTTCGCGCCGG
>Ga0233425_10005326_pt1 | contig 20435 bp, 21 predicted proteins | sample Watercolumn_Towu_2_FD_181712 | JGI IMG/M metagenome (GOLD analysis project Ga0233425, IMG submission 181712) | Freshwater microbial communities from Lake Towuti, South Sulawesi, Indonesia - Watercolumn_Towuti2014_140_MG | ecosystem: Environmental > Aquatic > Freshwater > Lake | place... | reverse complement strand
CGATATTCGCACTGTTCAGGAGCTTCTTGGGCATAGCGATGTCAAAACGACCATGGTTTACACGCATGTGCTGAACAAGGGCGGACTTGGTGTCCGCAGCCCTATGGACGGGCTTCTGTAGAGGGATGTTATACTGGTCAGTATAAAACCACGCGAAGCTGGCATGGGAATGGCTCAAGTAACTGGCGATAAAGCGTTTTTCATGCTATTTGAGACTGATTCGCAGGCAGGATATACTGACAGGTATGCCGGTTCAGATGGATAACACTGACCAGTATAATCACTGTTATCTTTGAGGAAACAAATTGGAAGTAGTTAAATTTGTGGTCGATGAAATCCCCTATGCTTGTTGGGATTGGGAATTACAAAAAAAGAACTTAGAGTTCTTGGAAGGTATTGATTCCGGATATTTTCAATATGTATCCGAAATCAACATTGCTAATATTGAAAATGAAGACAAGCACAAAGCGGCAATTGCATTAAGACTTGCATTTTCACACGGGCTAGAAACTCTATTTTCGTTACTTTGTTCAGCACTTCAAGCACCTCAATGCTCAATTGGATGGTTGCTATCCTATAAAAATTTTCAACTTATTAGCCTTGTAGAAAAAATATCAAAAAATGAACCCTGCTATACCCGTTTTAAAACATCACCTGTCACTTGGAATGAATTGGCTACACATGTTCATTCCAATTTGGGCTATGAAAAAGAAAAAGTAGAATGGATTCAAAAAGGTTTCGGAAAGATATGGACAAGGTTTGCCAGTGAATTCACGGATGCAAACTTCACACTCGAATATAACGGAATCAAACATGGCCTTCGAGCCAAACCCGGTGGATTTCATCTCGCATTTGGTTTGGAAGAAACACCAGGTGTCCCCGCTCCCCCTGAGAAAATGCAATCTTTAGGTGGTAGTGCATTTGGCTCAACATATTTTGTGAAAGAGCACACAATACCAACTGACAAGCTTAATTTCCGTCCAAGGCGACATTCTCGTAATTGGAGCCCGCAAAACTTAGCCAATGGTCTATTTTTAATATCAATGTCGATTCAAAATATTGCGAGTTGGTTGCGTATAGTTAACGGTGTTCTGCCAAGCAAGTGTAAATTTGAAAATCCTACTTCAGAAGATGCTTTTGAACAGCCGTGGAAAGAATCAGTTGGCGTGACTCATTCTAGCTTTGATCTTGTAATGGAAGCAGGACATCTTAAGCCGTTTTCCAAAAATGAAATATTACAATTTTATAAATGAAAATAAAAAGATAACATTCAAATCAACCGGACCGCGAGAAGCTTGGTTCAGTTTTCTGCAAAGTCATAGGCGCGGCCGGTTATTTGAGGCGTTAGCGCCCCCAGAATAATCAAACAACCGAGAGTAAATGCAAGAAATAGTAGACATAATCGAAAAATACAAAACAGTTGACCTTACTGAACAGCTTTCAAGCAAAGAAGGCTTGAAAGAATTTTCAACGATGTTTTATGAAGATGTCGCGGAAATTTATGATGCAGTTACACGAATTAAAAATGTCGAAAGAAACCCTACAGGGTTTTCTTTAAATGATGCTGCAATATTAGGGCTATTGGTCAGAATATGGAAACTACTCAAAGAAGTTGTGGCGTATTATAAAGCTGACAACGGACAAATAGTTTCACATTTCGACAGGCAAATCGTAGAGTCTGCAATTACTGTAAGCTATCTCTTGATAAGCGAAAAGGATGAACTGATAGAAGATTATAGAAAATGTTCCTACAAAAATAGGCTTGAGTCATTAGAGGAGGCAGAAAGAAAAGAGTTTTATTCAACTCCGGCAGGAATTCGGTTGTTAAAATCTATCCGAGAAAAAATGGCTGCCGAAGGGTTCGACCAAAATTCATTTGAACAGCAGAAGCGCCGAAGCTGGAGGCTAGAAGGAAAATCCTTCCGGCAAATTTTCGAAAAACTAGAACCTGACGAATTGTATAAACTAATTTACGGTATCCCATCAGAGTCTCTACATGGGTCTTGGAATGAATCATTGGATTTTGATCTCATAAAAAATGAAGATGACACATATTCTACATATCCTTTTTACCAGCCCGTAGATATAAGGTTTGTAACTCCAATTTTGCGGCTCACCAATGACCCATATTTATTATGGCTAGAACGAATTGACTGCAAAGACGAATATATTGAAAAGATATTCAAATGGATTGAAAACATTAATAAGCGATTGTTCGTAGCTTTTGAAGAAACTTATGACTTGCGCTAACAACCGCATTAAGGCCGACGCCTAGAAGCCCGGCGGCCGTGCGCTGGCCCTTCAGCGCCTCTATCGCCACCTTCGCCTTGAACTCCTTGCCAAACACCTGACGCTTCTTCATATCATTCCCCTTTCTGCTGGAACCTTCGGCACACTTTAACCGATTGTCCCGTTTTAGGGGGCCACTTCAGATTTTGAGCGCGTAGCGCTCCAAGATCTGAACCGTTTGTTGGACAAGCCCGGTGGTTTTATATGGGAAATATCTTTTTGAGTGAGAGGGGCCGAATCATGGGGGGAGCCGGTCTGCATCGGCAGCCTTTTCCATCGGGACTTGGAGTGACTGATCGAATGCTTGCGTAAATGGTCTTTTTGAAGCTGTATTTGCCATTTTCTGAGCGCAGTAATCCATTGCCGGCGGAATCGGATTTTTGATGAGACCAGGTGTTGATTCAAGGTTACATAACGATATAGCCCTCTCTCTTTATGTGTGGCAGACGGCCGAGTTCGAGTCAAGTCCTGAAATTGCTGTAAATTCCATCCGGCCATATTGATGACGAACGGGCATTTTCAGTGGATTACGAAAAAGAAAAAAGACTGGTCTAAAGATGGCTATATCTGCGGCGGTTACAAGCTCCGTGGCAAGCACACATGCTGCGACTGGTTCTTGCCATCGGATGTGATAGAGCCTGTGGTCTTCGATGCGCTTGATAAGGAAGTCCTAACGATTGACATATCAACCGCAATCGGCAAGGCTGGAGACGACCTCGGAAACGCCCCTGTATACGCAGAGTGCCGGAGCGAGGAACTCGTAAGAAGGCTTGCTACGGTGGAAAGCAGGCTCGATGAGCTTCTTGAGTGCATCAAGCCGGAGAACAAGGACATCATCACAGAAAAGATGGTCTCTCTAAAAAACGAGCGGGACAAGCTCAGGTCAGAGCTTGACGACACTGCAATCCTTCAGAAAAAAGCCATTGCATCGACCAGGCTCGTGGGCCGTCTTATGAAGCTTGCCGGAGACCTGAGGGAGCTTTGGTCAGTGGCAACGCTCTCTGAGAAGAAGGAATTTGTTTCCTTAATGGTTGACTCCATCTCGATACATCCAAAAGGGAAAAAGGCTGAAATCCGCCTCAGTTCTGACTACCAGGAAGCAAAGGAAAATTTACCAGTGAAAAAAGCCTGTGGCTTCCTTAGAGATGGTCGGGGCGAGAGGATTTGAACCTCCGACCTTACGGTCCCGAACCGTACGCGCTACCAAACTGCGCTACGCCCCGACATCGGCAATAATAAACCGTTGCATCGTTCCAAGTCAACCGGCCCTAACCGGGCTACTGTTATCGGAAGCCCGTCTGCCGCGAATCAGGCAAGCTTGCTCAGGTCGTCGGATGCAAGATCCTTCAGCGTGAGGCCGCGAAGTGAGCCTGAAACGCCGCTTTCAATCCGGCAGGCCACAACATCCACCGACGCCATTTCGTCCATCTTGTTGGCGCGGCAGAGACGGGCATGTCCGGCTCCTGAGCGTATCGCGTCAAGTATGTCTGCAAGCGCAATCTCCTCAAGAGGCCGCGCCGGAACATACCGGGGCGGATCGTCGGATGTCTCGTGCAGGATTCCGGCGCGCGCCTGTTCGCCCATTGCAGCGCGCACCTCCATCTCCGGAAATGAAAGCGCCGAGCCGATGTTTCCCGATGACAACGGCCTGCCGCCGCCGATAAAATTGCCGCCGATAAGGCGCATCGACGCGAGGCAGAGATATTCACGTGCAACGGGAGAAACGAAGTCCGTTCCCGGCCTTGGCGGGCAGACCGGTGGATTCTGGTGGTAATACGCGACCTCGGCCCCGACAAGAATAACCGTCCAGCCCAGATGTAGCCACAGCAGAAACAGAATCAGCGCGGCAAATCCGGAGTAGATCACGTCGTAGCTCGACGACGTGGCTAGAAACGCGGCAAAAATGCGTCCGCACCAAAGCCACAGAACACCGCCTGCGATGCCGCCCGCAAGCGCCGACCTGAACCTGACCGAAGTGTTTGGCAGGAACATGTACATGAACGCGAACGCAAGCGAAATGGTTACATAAGATATCCACGAAGCGAACATCAGATACAGATAGCCAAACGGCTCAACGGTTATCAGCCATTTAATAAGGGCATGACTTTTAAGCGAGGCAACCAGTCCTAGCGATATGAAAACCAGCACTGGCCCAAGAAGCATCACGCTAAGATAATCGCTGAACCGGCGGACAATGTTTCGGGCGCGCCGGACATGCCATATCCGGTTGAACGAAGACTCTATTTTCTCCATCAGCGACATTATCGATAGAAACAGCGTGAGAACTCCTGCCGCGCCGATCACTCCGGCGCGGGCTCCGTCAACCACGGTCAGCAGCTTTGTGGTAAGAGTGACGCCATGCTCGCCAAGCGGCGATACAATATCCAGAACAAGCGGTTCAAGCCTGTTATGAACGCCGAACGCCTTCAACACGGAGAACATCACGGCCAGCAGCGGGATGAGCGAGAGAAGCGTGATATAGACAAGGCTCATCGCAAGTTCGGGAAAACGGCCCTCGCGGAATCCGCGAACCACCATCACGATAATCCGCATAATCCGAAACGCAAGGGAGCGCGGCCTGTTCATTGCAGCAGTATTCGCGCGCCAGATTCCGTGGGTGATAAAAGCCTCGATCTCCCTGTAAACACGCATGAAGCAACCTTTACGGTTCATGATGCAATAGTATACGCCATTGCCGGTCAAAGCGAATCCGCTTTCCGGAACTGTGATTACGAGTAATGTCGCAATCTTGACGCTTCGCCATGCCGTTGACATGGCCTTTATCGATGGCTTGCGGGCAGTAGCCGATCATGAGTGCTTCGAACGGCGTTAATTCTACCCACTGGCATTTTTGAAGCAGTTCTGATTCATCTGGCATTCTTATTGCTTCGAAAATCGTAAGGGCGTGCCAATAAAATTCGAGGAGGAGAACACCATGGCGGGAGTGGCAAATCTTTGCGAGGCGATCATTCTGCAATCTATGGAGGATGTTCTGACGGAAACCAATCAGGAAGACAGCATGGAGTTCTTCACCGGCGAGGGGATGGATATTTGCTCATCCATAATAGGGCTTGGGGCAAAGGATCGCGACAGGATCAAACATTTCGCTTTCCGCAATTCCAACGTGGTGAGACCCGTTGGAACCTGCTGACCGGGTTCAACTGAACTTAAAAAACAAAGGCCGCCTGCCTTCATTGTTCGTATGAGGGCAGGCGGCCTTGTTATTTTATTTGTCCGGATAATCAGGCCGGAACGTTCTTTTCATCCATCTTGGCCTTCAGCAGTTCGCCAAGACTTCCCATGGAGCTTTCCTTCGACTCGGATACGGTGCTCATGTAGCTGCTTACATCTTCCTTCTCGGACTGGGTCGCTATTGCCTTACGGCTCAGGCGAACGCGCTTGTGCTCCTGATCCACCTCGATGACCATTGTCTGTATGTCGCATCCGGCAGGAAACATTTTTGCGTGATCCGAACCGCGCGGGGTTCCCATCTCGGCATTCGGCGCAAGCCCGCTGATGCCGCTCTCCAGCTTTATGAAAAGGCCATATGGCATAACCCTCTCGACTTTGCCGTTCAGCACTTCGCCAACCTTCGGAAGCGGAATATCCTCGGTCTTCACCTTGCGGTCGAGCGAAAGCGACAATTTTTTCTTGTCGGGATCGACTCCGAGGACAAACGCCTCGACCTCCTGACCGACCTCGACAACTTCCTTGGGATGGTTTATCCGCCTGCCCGCGCCAAGGTTCGATATATGTATCAGTCCGTCGATTCCAGGCTCCAGGCTGACAAACGCGCCGAATGACTCCAAACGGACAATGATTCCGCGAACCGTGGACTCCACCGGATACCGGCCTGTTATGCCATCCCACGGATCAGACTGCATCGCCTTGAGGCTGAGCGTAAGCCGCCCCTTCGTCCAGTCAAGCGCAATTACGCGGGCGGTAACGGTCTGACCGGCCTCAATCACGTCCTTCGGCTTGGATATTCTCCCCCATGCCATCTCGCTGACAGGAATGAGTGCGTCAACCGTTCCGAAAAGCTCGACAAAAGCTCCGAAGTTTTGCACCGAGCGAACGGTTCCGGTCACCACATCTCCCACGTTGAGCGAAGCCTTCAACTCGTCAACCTTCGCCTTCTTCTCTTCCTCAAGTACTGCACGGCGGGAAAGCACAATGTTCTTGCCGTCTTCCTTGAACTCTATCACCTTGAACTGGAATGTTTGGCCGAGGATAACGCCGCCCTCGCGTCCACCCTTCAGGTCTATCAGCGAAAACGGGCAGAAGCAGCGCACTCCGCCAGCCATCACCTCGAATCCGCCCTTAACCTCGCGCTTCACCTCTCCGTTTACCGGAATCGCGCCGTCGAAAGCGTCGCGAATGCCGCTGAGTTTCACGGCGGAATATCCATGCACCATGGTGGTGAAACGCATGCTGCCTTCCGATCTGGTCACGAAGGAGACGCTGATTTCATCGCCCGCGGCAACCTTGACGGTGCCGTCCTCGCCGGTGAACTCGGAGGCGTAGACGATGCCCTCGGTCTTGCCGCCCAGGTCGATATATATATGATCGCCGGAAACGCTTATAACGCGGGCAGTAATTCTCTGTCCTGGCCTGAGTTTCGTGCTTGCGCGGGCCTCGCTCTCCTCCAATAGTTTGGCAAAGCTTTCCCCGCCCGCTTCAAGCGTTTCATCCTCGGCGGAGTTTATTTCATTTTCCGGCTGTTCTTCAGACATCATGCAAACCTCGCAAAGCTTTCCCGCCCGCATGCACGGGCGTTCGGCCACATGCACGGGCGTTCGGAAGGATATATGGCGGGCATCTCCATCAGCCCGCCGTGGAAGCAGGATTTTAAAGGATTAAGGACAGCCTAGTCAATTCGCGCGGGGAATCTGTGTTGCGCGGGGAATCTGGTGCAGGCTGGAACTTATCCGGCTGAGGCAAACTCCCATATGTATTGTATCGCCGGGAGCATCACGCAGAAAACGAGTATCCACTTTATAACCCTGGCCGGAACGCGCTTCTGAAACCTTGCTCCGCAGTAAATGCCGGCGAAACCGCCGATTCCAAACAGGATGCCGAGCATCCAGTCCGGCGCTATGGCGGTTACCTGAAAATAGCCCGCAATCAACTGATAGATGACAACGGCGGCAAGTGAAGTGGTGAATGTGCCCATCAGCGCCGCGCCCGCCACGGTGTAGACCGGAAGCCCGAAAATGCTTACGAAAAACGGCGCTATTATCGCGCCTCCGCCGATTCCGTATACCCCGCCGATAATACCGACGACAAGGCTCAGCGCCATTATCCCGATGGAGTTCACCTTGTATGTGTTTCCCTGAAATTCGTACTCCACTTGCCGGAATCCGTAATGTGTGATGGTGACGGCGGTCATTCCGGCTTGTGGCTGGGGTATGTTCGATCCGCCGAGAATGTCCTTGATCAGCCTGATGCCGATATAAAAAAGCACCAGTCCTACAAACAGCTTGAAATCCTTCTGGTTTGGCAGATACTTGACGCGGATGAGCGTGCCTGCCAGCACGCCGGGAAGCGTTCCGGCGACAACAACCATGGTAAGCGGCCAGACCATTCTGCCCTCTCGCATGTAACGGTAAACTCCTCCGGGAATCGCCACGACATTGAAGAGATGGTTGGTGGCGCTCACGGCGGGAGAATGAAAGCCGAGAACGCTCACCTGAAACGGCAGGAGCAGGAACGCTCCGGACAGCCCGCCCATCGACGTGAAGAACGATATGACGAACGCCACCAGCGGCGGGATGAAAGGGCTTGCTTCAACGCCGGAAACCGGAAAATGCATATGGAAAACAAGTCTCCTTTCGCCGACCAGTCTCGGCCAAACCGTTTCGATGCAGTAATTTAGCACGATGAATGAAGCGTGGCAAAGAGTTACGGCGGCGTGCTAATCTAGCCGCTGTTGCCGGGGTGAAATCCGCCCTGACAGCTTGTTATTAATAAATTCCCGGAGCAGCAGGCATGGGGCGAACAATTTTCGTGACCGGAGGGGCGCGAAGCGGAAAAAGCGATTACGCGCTGGAGCAAGCGGAACCGGCTGCCGGATCGAAGGTTTTCATCGCAACCGCCGAACCAGCCGACGCCGAGATGCTGGAGCGCGTAAACGCGCACAGGCGGCAGAGAGCGAACGGCTGGAAAACTATCGAGGAGCCGGTGAATCTTGCGAAGGCCCTTGCGGATGCCGCGAACGCGGAAGTTGTGATCGTTGACTGCCTTACCCTCTGGGTGACAAACATGCTCTGCCGCGAAATCGCGCCGGAGCCGATGTTCGACGCTCTTGTTTGCGAGCTGAAGCGGGAACGCTCCGGAACGCTCTATATCGTCTCCAACGAGATCGGCATGGGAATTGTTCCCGACAACGCGCTTTCGCGCCGCTTCCGCGATCTGGCCGGAAAGCTCAATCGAATGACGGCGCATGCAGCGGACGAAGCGGTGCTGGTTGTGTCGGGCATTCCCTTAACAATTAAGCGCTGACTTGCTGATATGTGAGACATCAAGGAGAAAACCATGAGTTCCATCGCCAACACAATAGCCTCAATCAAACCCCTCGATCCCGCGCTTTGCGAGCGCGCTCAGGCGCGGCTCGACATTCTTACCAAGCCGCAGGGCAGCCTCGGACGGCTTGAGGAGTTCGCCCGGCGCATCGTGGCGATAACCGGCAACGCCATGCCGGAGGTTCCCCGAAAGGCGGTGTTCACTTTTGCCGGAGACCACGGCGTGGCCGACGAGGGCGTGTCGCTCTTCCCGAAAGAGGTTACGCCGCAGATGGTGCTCAACTTCCTGCGCGGCGGAGCCGGAATCAACGTGCTGGCGCGTCAGGCCGGAGCCGAGGTGGTGGTGGTTGACATCGGCGTGGACTACGACTTCGGCGGCGTTGACGGGCTTCGGCACATGAAGGTCGTTCGCGGCACGCGCAACATGCGCAGGGGCGCGGCCATGACGCGCGAGGAAGCCCAAAAGTGCGTCGAGGCCGGAATTGCCCTTGCAAACGAATACGCCGACAAGGGCTACGGCCTGTTCGGAACAGGAGAGATGGGCATAGCAAACACCACGCCTTCGGCCGCCATCGCGTCGGTGATCACCGGCAGAAGCGTTGCCGATGTGACCGGGCGCGGAACCGGCATCGGCGATGAGGCGTTGAACAACAAGATCGCGGTGATCGAGGACGCGATACGCATCAACCGGCCCGATCCGTCCGACGCGATGGACGTGCTTGCGAAGATCGGCGGAGCCGAGATTGCTGGAATCGCCGGGCTGTGCCTTGGCGCGGCGGCGCGGCGCGTTCCGGTTGTTATCGACGGATTCATCTCAACCGCCGGAGCACTGATTGCGCGCGAGATGGCTCCGCTTACCGCCGAATATCTCTTCGCGGCGCACCGTTCGGTCGAGATCGGCCACGGCGCGATGCTCGACAGAATGGGGCTTCGGCATATTCTGAATCTCGATCTTCGCCTTGGCGAGGGAACAGGCGCGGCCATGGCGATGACCATCATCGAATCGGGCATACGCATATACCGCGAGATGGCCACATTCGCCGACGCCGGAGTATCGACTGCGGAGTAACGGTTTTCTCGATGGCTGTATATATCCGGTTGATTGCCATTTCGCGCAATCGGCCCCATAATCCGGATAATGAGCATTCTCTGGATCATTCCGGTTATGGCGATATGGGGAAGCGGCTATGTTGCGATCAAGATCGGGCTTGCGAACACAACCCCGGTCTTTTTCGCGGCTGTTCGCGCGCTATCGGCCGGCCTGTTCATTCTTCTGCTGAACCGTATACGAACGGACGCCATCTGCCATCCGAAGCCGAAATCGCTCGACTGGCTGTACGTTTTCCTGTTCAGCCTGTTCTGCACCGCCTTCTTTTTCTGGGCGATGTTCACCGCCACCCCCCTCACCGGAGCCGGGCTTGCGGCTGTCCTGATCAACACGCAGCCGTTTTTCATCGCCATTCTTGCCCGGTTTGTCCTGGGCGAAGCGTTCGGATGGAAGAAATATCTGTTCATCTGTGTCGGATTCATCGGTGTTCTGATGATCATGCAGCCGGGGCTTGATGATCGAATGAACGGAATGAACGGCGCGCATGGCGAAAGCCGCTTCGGAATGCTGATTCTGCTTGCGGCGTCTGTGCTGTTTTCGGCGGGGCTGGTGATGATAAAGCCGCTCTACCGCAGGCTCGATCTCTACTGGGTTACCGCGTGGCAGCTTGTTTTCGGCGGCACGATTCTTTTTGCACTGGCTCTTGCCACCGAAGACATCGCTGCAACCAGATGGACTCCGGGTTTCATCGCTCTGACCGTCTATTTGAGTATAGTCGCAACGTCTGTGACGTCGCTTGTGTGGTTCAGGCTGATAAGGTTTCACCCTCTGGGCGTGGTGTCGGCATACGGATTCCTCAGCCCGCTTTTCGGTGTGATACTTTCGGCCATATTTCTGGGCGAGACGTTCCCGCCGTTGTCCGTGGCCGGAATGGCGCTTATAATATCCGGCGTGTACGGTATCGGCAGCGGAGAAAAGAAGCGTTGATATCGTTCAATACCAAGGCGGGCGGATCAACTCGCCCATATCAAATATTCGGGAGGCAGCAATGAACTATCAGGAAGTTATCTCGTTTGTGCGTGAAAATCCGGTCTGCGCCATCGCCACAACAGAGGGCGACCAGCCGCGCGTCCGGCTTTTCCTGGCCGTGCTGTTTGACGGTGACGACCGCATCTATTTTTCCACCGGCAGCATGAAGAAGGTTCATGCCCAGATTGTGGCCAACAAGAAGATCGAACTATGCTTCTGGAAGCCGGATTACAGCCTGACGCTTCGGATTACCGGAAATATCGAGATAGTGGATGACCGGGCGAAGAAACAGAAACTTCTTGACGAGCGCGAGTACCTGAAGGCGTTCAACTCGAACGCGGACGATCCAAGGTTTGTGCTGCTGCGCGTGCCACATGGCAGCGCAAGTTATTGGAGCATGGAGAGCAACATGCGCGAGGGCGAGGCGGATGTGGTGACGTTCTGAGAATTTTCGAGCAGGGAACGATGGGGGTTGCTCACAGGGTTGTGACTATCCCCTCCATCCCTTCGGCAGCCTTCATGCGCTCAAGCTCGGCTGAAGCGGCGGCCTGATCCGGAAAACGCCCGATGAGAAGCCGGTAAATAACCCTGCCGTTATCGAACTGTTGCGGAAGCAGATGCGACTCCCAACCACGGCGAGCAAGTTCCTGCGCCGCCCGTTCCGCGTTTTCCCTTGAAAGAAACGCTCCAAGCTGAACCGTATAGCGCCTGGTGCTAGAAACCGAGCCGGTTTCTTCCGTGTATGCCTCCACCCGCGGCGCGGATGATCGAAGCTCATCGGGGTCTATCATGTCTTCAAACGGGTTCGCCGCCGGCTGTTTCAATTGCTCCGATTGCTGTGATGGAACCGCAACGCCGCCGGTTCCCGAATCCGGCTTGCGCGAACCGATAAGCAGCGCCAGCAGAACAAACAGAACAACGCCTCCCGCGGCAAAAGCGAGCGACATTTTCTTATTTCGCCGAATAAGCTCTATCGAAAAACGTATGTCGAAATCCAGACGCTCGGCGGGATGCATACGCGGCGGTTCTTCAGCGGCTTCCGGCTCCGGCGCTTGCTCCACGGAAACAGCGGCATCCGGAATTGAAATCTCCTCGATCTCGAAACGCGGCGCGAAAGACTGGCCGGATACTTCCGTCGTAGCGGTTTCGGCTGATGATTCTGCTGCTTCAGCGGGTATCTCTGCCGGCAGGGTTTCGGCAACCGGCTGAATCGTGTCGGCCTGTGTAACATCGGCAAATTTCGCGCCCAGATGCCGCCGGGCCTTGCCAAGAACATCGGCCTGATCGATTGGGCGCTTCACGAAGTCAACTATTCCATATTTGGCGAGGCTGTCGCTGTCATCGTTGAAAGCCCTGCCATGGGGAACCACGGCAATCACCGGAATGTCCAGGGGGGAAAAGAACTCTTTGAGCGATGTGCATATCTCGGTGAAATATTCGCCCGGAAGGGCAACGCTCACAAACACAAGCGACGGAGCCAAAGCCTCGGCCTTGCGAAGTCCTTCGGTTCCGGACGCCGTGACAGCCACGGAGTATCCGGCGGAGCGGAGCGCGCCTGTAAGCTCGCGCATCGCAGCGGTGTCGTCCTCGATGACAAGTACTGATTCGCCCGGCACTCCGATTAATACCCCTTGCAACTCCGCAATCTATTTCGCGCATCCGCCCCTGTCATAATAGCAGGTGCGCGCGCGCCTTGCCACATTTGCGACGTGTTTTATATACTCACACATGCCATTTGAAGAACTTGTGGACATCATGCGGAAGCTTCGCTCCCCCGATGGCGGATGCCCGTGGGACAGGCAGCAGACGCGCAAGAGCCTCACGCCGTTTCTGGTGGAGGAAACATATGAGGTACTCGATGCGATTGAGAGCGGCAAGCCCGGCGAAATAAGGGAAGAGCTTGGCGACCTTCTTTTCCAGATAGTGTTTCACTCGCAGATTGCTGACGAAGCAGGTGAATTCAGCATCGACGATGTCATCAACCATATCCGTGACAAGATGATCTCGCGCCATCCGCATGTTTTCGGCGACGTCAGTTACGAAACTCCGGCTGAGGTGCTGGCTCAGTGGGAAGACAGGAAGAAGGAAGAGGGGAAACAGCGGGAATCGCTGCTTTCAGGCATTCCGTCCACGCTCCCCGGCCTGCTTCGCGCCCAGCGCCTTCAGGAAAGAGCGGCGCGCGTGGGTTTCGACTGGGAAAAGATCGACGACGTTGTGAAGAAGCTGGATGAAGAGGTTTCCGAGTTCAAGTGCGCGCTTGTTGAAAAGAATGAAGATGCCATTGAGGATGAGCTTGGTGATGTGCTCTTCATGATGGTGAACATCGCGCGTTTCGCCGGGGCAAACCCCGAAAATGCCCTTCGCCGAACTATTGGAAAGTTTATCCATCGTTTCCGGCACATAGAGATGTCGGCGGCGGAATCGGGCCGACGGCTGACCGAGATGACGCTTGCCGAGATGGACGCGCTTTGGGATGAGGCCAAGAATAAGGGGAAATAGCCGGTAATCCGCTAATCAGGGAGGACGCCATGCTTTCATGCCATCACTGCGGTTTCGAAGTCGAAAGAAAAGTATCACGTCTGGATTCCTGCCGGCAATGCGGTTACGACCTGTACGTCTGCGAAAACTGCCGTTTTCGCTCCACAAACACAGCCCGTGAATGCTCCGAGCCAAGAGCCGAGATAGTGAGAGACAAGACAAAGGCCAACTTCTGCGGCTGGTTTCAGGAAAGGCAGGCACGCGGCGGCACCGCGATGAACTCGGCAGCCAATGAGCAGGATGCTGCCAGAAAAGCGCTGGAAGCGCTTTTCAAACGGTAACGATACTCAAAGCGCTGGAAGCGCTTTTCAAACGGTAACGATACTCAAAGCGCTGGAAGCGCTTTTCAAACGGTAACAGTCATCCGGAGGAAGCCTGGCTATAAAATCGTTCCGCAACAAGGGAACTGAGGACATGTTCGATAGAAACAACACCAAGGATGCACGGCAGATCTGTCCGCAACAAATTTGACAGGTGGCACAGCGGAAACTGGATCAGCTCAATGCCGTTGTTTCCTTGGAATCGTTGAAAATACCTCCGGGTAATTTACTCGAACCACTAAAAGGTGATCGATATGGACAGCACAGCATACGGATCAACGAGCAGTTCCGTATTTGTTTTTTGTGGACTGACGATGGCGCTGAGAATGTCGAAATTACGGATTATCACTGACTGCCAAGGAGGCAATAATGGTTTGCATTCCTAAAAATGGTTCGCCGACGCATCCCGGAGCAATGTTGATGGAGGAGTTTCTTAAGCCTCTGAAAATGACACAAACAGAGTTGGCTGAGAAGCTTGGCGTTTCATTCCCTCGCGTTAATGAGTTGATTCATGGCAAACGGGGCATTAGCACGGACACTGCCCTTCGTCTGGAGAAGCTGTTCGGCATGGAAGCCCAGTTCTGGCTGAATTTGCAGGTGGCTTGGGATATATACCATGTAGCTCATTCGCCGGTAGCGAAGGAAATTCAAAAAATAGAGCGATTGCCGGCTTTCGCTCAATGATGGAACAAGGAACGTTATTACACCCCCTGAAAAGCGCCCGGCGCGCTTTTCAGGAAGTTGCCAACCCTTACGGAATCCCCAGCCCATCCAGTATTTCGAACACATCGCGGATGGCTGACGATTCCGGTTCCGCAAGCTTGAACACATTGCCGCCCGCCAGATCGTTCCGGAACACCGCGTCATCCTGCGCCACAAGCCCCGCGACGGTCAGGCCGTAACCCTCGGCAAGCGCGCGCAGTTCAGCGCCCTCCGAACCGGTAATCCGGTTGATAATCAGCACTCTTTTCCTCACGTCCAGATTGAGTTCATCCACCAGTTGATTGATGCGATCCGCGGTTTTCACGCCGCGCACCGTCGGATCGCTCACAATCAGCAGCAGATCGACGGCGTGTGTCGTGCGGCGGGAAAGATGCTCCATCCCGGCTTCGTTGTCGATTACAACGTACTGATATTTCTCGGAAAGGATGTCGGTATATTTTCTGATGATATTATTGGCCGCGCAGTAGCATCCGGGGCCTTCCGGCCTCCCCATCACCATCAGGTCGAAACCGCGCGCCTCCACGAGCGACTGCTGAACGCGGTAGTCGAACAACTCCTCCATGCTCATGCCGCCGGGGCGCTCGGAACCGCTGCGTATTGTGTTCAGCGTGTCCTCTCGCAAGCCGCCGATGGTGGCGTGAATGTCTACGCCCAGCGCATCGTTAAGGCAGTTATTCGAATCGGCGTCAACAGCCAGAACCGGCTTTCCGCGCGTCTCCACGATGTAACGCACCGTCATCCCGGCGATGCTTGTCTTGCCGGTTCCGCCTTTTCCGGCGAAGGCGATGGTGAATGCGTTCATATCATTGATCTCCTTTGCTTGCGCGCTCCGCCACATATCCGGCAACGGTGTTTCGATATGCGGTAAGAAGAGCCTTTGTCCGGTGGCCGACATGTCCGCTGGCGATGATCTCATTGCCCACATGGGTTACCGGCATAATCTCCATGAGCGAATTGGAGATGAACACCTCGTCGGCGGATTGCAGTTCTCCGGGACGGAACCTGTCTTCCTTCACGCTCATGCCAAGCGACAGCGCCAGATGAATAATGATCTCCCTCGTTATCCCGTCGAGAATGCCGATTTTCAGGTGAGGGGTGCAGAGTGTGTCGTGCTTCACGAAAAATATATTCGAGATTGTTCCCTCGGCTATCTGGCCCTCCAGATTCCGCATGACCGCCTCGAAGTAATCTCCGCGCTTTGCCTCTATTTTGGCGAGGATGTTATTCAGAAAATTATGAGACTTGATTGCCGGATCGAGGGTTTCCGGATGATTGCGGCGCGTTTTGGCAATCATCACCTTGACGCCGTTTTCGAAATATTCGTCCGGATAGCTCTTGAACTGATGCGCATATATTACGAACGTTGGCTTTTCGCATAGATCGGGGTCGAGGCCAAGCTCGCCATGGCCGCGCGTAACGCTTACACGCACCGAGGCATCGGAAAGCTCGTTCGCCTTCAATGTCTCGTAAACGGCAGCCTTTATCCCATCCACAGGCATGGGAAGAGATAAGGAGATTCTCTCCGCCGAGCGGCAGAGCCGCTTCATGTGTTCGTCCAGCATGAAGACAACTCCGCCGTAGACGCGCATGGTTTCGTATATTCCGTCCCCATAAAGAAAGCCATGATCATAAACCGAAACAACTGCGTCTCGTTTCGGCACAACCTTGTCATTGAGATAAACGTACATTGAGCAATCCTTTCAGAAATGATCGGTATTATAGCAGTACCGCGAATATGCAGGAAATCACGCAAGATTGCGCCATTTAACTCAGTTGGGCGTCAAAAAACCGCTCAAACATTCGGATAATGTTTGCATGATTATTGCTATAGAAATGCCATGAATTGTTGGGACTTCATGAAATGTGAGTTCGATACCATGAGGGAGTGTCCGGCGTATCCCGATAAGGGCCTTGACTGCTGGAAGGTTACCGGTACGAAATGCAACAAGGGTATCATGGCCATGGCCACTCAGGAACTGAAGATATTGCACTGCCGTCGCTGCGTATTCTATCAATCACACGCGCATCGTTATTAGCCCCGAATGCTGTTCCGAATAGTGCCCAAATCCTGATTGACAAAAAACTATCACTTTATTTTATTTCATGTATAATCTATCAGACCGGACAGAACATGCTGTTCTGTTATTATGCGGTCAGGTGTCCAATAAAACCTTCAGGAGTACGACGAAAAAGATGTTGAAGACTATTTATGTGGGAAATCTGCCTTTCAAAGTGACCGAAACCGAAATCCAGGACCTTTTCGCGCAGCACGGCAAGGTGCAGTCAGTTAAACTCATTACAGACAGGGAGACCGGCAAACCCCGCGGATTCGGTTTCGTTGAAATGGATTCCCGCGACGCGGAGACCGCGGTAGCCGCCCTCAACGGCTATGATTTCGGCGGTCGCACACTGCGTGTGAACGAGGCCAAGGAGCGCGAAGGCGGCGGTGGCGGACGTGGCGAGGGCGGCGGCGAGCGTCGTGATCGCGGCGGACGCGGAGACCGCGGACCGCGTTACGGCAGATAAACTGATAACCCGGCGAACAAAACGCTGAACCATAAATGGCGCGAGGCAGGACACTCTGGCTTCTGCTTCGCGCTGGTATTATGTGCGCCGGTCATTGCCGCTGTGAACAGTCCAGGCTGATTTCCATGAATGCCGGCACAATTCACCTGGCAGCCTCATCTATTCCTTATTTCAAATAGTATCAAGCTTTATTGTCCATCCTTATCATGAACAGCCGAATAGTTCAGGTCGCAGCAATATCAGCAGCAGCCGTAGCCGTGGTTGCGGTATTCATGCGTTACGACATCGGCGGCTATCTCACCATAGCGCATGTCAAGGAGTCGCGGGATCGTTTGAGACTGCTTTACGATGCTCGTCCGGCGCTTGTGCTGGGCATATACATGCTTTCCTATGTGCTGATTACAGCCGTTTCGCTTCCGGGCGCAGCAGCGCTTACGCTTGCCGGAGGCGCTATGTTCGGGCTTGCAACCGGAACAGTGGCGGTATCTTTTGCCAGCAGCATCGGCGCAACACTTGCCATGATTGTCTCCAGATATGCAATAGGCGAATGGGTGCAGGCGCGTTACGGCGAACGGCTTGCCGCCATAAATGCCGGAGTCGAGCGCGACGGAGCATTTTATCTTTTCAGTCTGCGGCTGATTCCCGTATTCCCGTTCTTCATGATCAATCTTCTGATGGGGCTTACAAAGATGCCGGTTCGCACATTCTACTGGGTGTCGCAGATCGGCATGATTCCGGCTACGATTGTCTATGTGAACGCAGGTAGAGAGCTTGGCCGGATAGATACGGCGTCCGGAATTCTGTCGCCGGGATTGCTTGTGTCATTCGCGCTGGTGGGCGTCATGCCGATAGCCGCCAGAAAACTGATTCAATTTTATCGCGCAAAATCAGGAGGGTAGGGCGCATTGCCGCCGGTGATCGGGAAACAGATTCTTGCCGGCATCTTGAACGTTCTGTTTCCGGCCAACTGCCCGGCATGCGGCAATTCGTCAGGCGATTATGAAATTTATCCGTTCTGCGATTCATGCTGGCACGAAATAAGGCTATACTCCGGCCCGACATGCGGGATATGCGGGCTGCCGCTTGTATCCGAACACTCGATCACATGCGGCGAATGCCTGAAATCGCCGCCTGATTTTGCGCGGCTGCGGTCGTTCGGGCTGTATGAGGGAGGATTGAAAAAAGCGGTTCACCAGCTCAAATTCCGCAAGGGCCGTCATCTTGCCCGTCCGCTTGCGAGGCTTGTCGTTGAAGCCTGCCTGCCGGATATTTTGCCGCGAGCCGACACGGTTGTTCCGGTTCCGCTTCATCACAGCCGCCTTTTGGAACGTGAATACAATCAGTCGGCTCTTCTGGCCCGTGAAATTGCCGAACTTGCCGGAATGCGCCTTGAACTGAACGGGTTGGTAAAATCACGAAAAACCATTCCGCAGGTTGGACTTCCGCGAAAGCTGAGGCTTGCAAACCTTCGTGGAGCCTTCAACGTAACCTGCGGACACCGGTTTGACGGCTGCCATGTGCTGCTTGTTGATGATGTCTGCACGACAGGCGCAACATTGAGGGAATGTGCAAGTGTTGTTGCGGAGGCGGGAGCGGAAAGCGTTAACGCCGTTACGCTGGCCAGAAGTTCACAAGATGTGTGGAGCGAGAATGCCGAAAACGTAAATGGTGATTGATGTAATTCGAAGAGGTCATCTTTCACCGCTACGGTTCATGACGGCTTTTATTGCAAAACGTCACTAATTTGTACTCATCAAAAGCTTTAGCGCGCGAAGACGGCTTGGGTGTTTGAGTTTGCGAAGAGCCTTGGCCTCGATCTGGCGAACGCGCTCGCGGGTGATCGCAAGATGCCGCCCGACTTCCTCGAGCGTGTGGTCGCGGTCAACCCCTATGCCGAAGCGCATGCGGATAACCTTTTCTTCCTTCGGCGTAAGGGTGCTGAGTACGCTCTGGATGTGCTCGGAAGCCTCGCGCTTTTCGGCTTCGGCAAAGGGCGACGGGCTGTTCTTGTCGCCGATGAAATCCTCCAGCTCGGTGTCCTCGTCGCCAACCGGTGTTTGAAGCGCGATCGGATCCTGAATGGCACGGAATACCTCTTCTACCTTCTTGGGCGGCACGTTCAGCTTTTTGGCTATTTCCTCGTTCGAAGGCTCGCGTCCAAGCGCTTGCGTGAGTTCGCGTGATGCCTTTGTGACGCGGTTATAGAACTCCATCATATGCACGGGAACGCGGATTGTCTTGGTCTGATCGATCAGGGCTCGGGTTATGGCCTGTCTGATCCACCATGTTGCGTAAGTCGAGAATTTGAACCCTTTTTCATACTTGAACTTCTCGACAGCCTTCATGAGGCCGATATTGCCCTCTTGAATCAGGTCAAGAAGCGGCAGGCCGCGGCCCACATAGTTCTTGGCAATGTTGACCACCAGACGCAGGTTGCGGGTTATAAGCTCGTTCTTTGCCTCTGACACGAGAGCGCCTGCTTTAAATGTTTTGTCCCACGCTTCCTGAACCTCGTTAGGCTTGAGGCCTGTGATCTTCTCGATCTGCTTGAAGGTGTCGCCGACGTCCTTGCAAAGTGCTTCGAGTTCCGGAACACTCTTTGAACCCTTCAGCTTCTTTTTCTTTACAAGTTCCTTAAGCTCCTTGAGATTCAGCGCATATGGCTTCATCCGGCGCTCGGCGGCGGTTACGGAATAGGAGTATCCGCGCAGCATTTCAACCGCCTCGTTAATGATGGCGCTGGTGTCTTCCTCCTCGGCGGGGTGGGCGGCTTCATCGGTCTCCGTCACCTCGACAGGCGGCTTCGCAGCCGCCATCCGCTCCTCCATCTCGCGAAAGAAATGTAAAGGCGCAAGCGTTGCAGCTATTATTGCCTTGCCGGCCTCAAGTTTGCGCGCAAGCTCTCCCTCTTCGTCCTTGGTGAGAATGGAGATGTTGCCCATCGAGTGAAAGTAGGCCTGAACGAGATCCTCGGTCTTCTCCTGAGGCTCGGCGGCAAGCTCGTCTTCCTCTTCGAAGCCGTTTGCCGGAACCTCCTCTACGATTTTCACGCCAAGGTCTGTAAGAAGATCCATCAGGTCTTCAAGCTCGCCGGGGGTGTAAAATTCGGACGGCAACGCCTCGTTTATCTCATCGTATGTGAGTACGCCGCGGCGCTTGCCGATCTCTATGATCTCTTCGAAAATAGTTTCGTCTTTCATTAGTGGTTGTCCCAAGAGGCCAGAAGATATTTAAATCTTTTCGGCATGGCTTCAAATAACTTGATACCACAAAAAAAACCCACATTCAAGTGGGTTGTTGCCGAAACGCTCATTCTTTGACAAGTCAAGTTAGTGGTTTAAGTGTGTTGAGGCCATGAAACGGTTGTCTGATGCATTTATGCAGCCCGTCAATATCGGCTGTCGCGGATATATATTGGCGGAACAGGCATTCAGTAAGGTC
>Ga0233425_10005325_pt1 | contig 20437 bp, 12 predicted proteins | sample Watercolumn_Towu_2_FD_181712 | JGI IMG/M metagenome (GOLD analysis project Ga0233425, IMG submission 181712) | Freshwater microbial communities from Lake Towuti, South Sulawesi, Indonesia - Watercolumn_Towuti2014_140_MG | ecosystem: Environmental > Aquatic > Freshwater > Lake | place... | reverse complement strand
AAAAAAGTTCATCGTTGCTCTTTCTTTGCTTTCGTGGACGTCCCATTTGTTTGCTTTTTTGTTATTGTTCTCAACACGCAAATTTACTCCTTCGAAATTTCATAGCACTCGAAAAAAAGAATTAGCCTACTGTCCGACTTTAAAATCCCGGGTTAAATTCTTTGCTATTTTTGCAGACGATTACTCGTCAACACAATTATGCTGTTACACCTCTCGGTTCAAAACTATGCCTTGATCAGGCAGCTCGAAATTGATTTTGCAGGGGGATTTAGTGTCATTACGGGCGAAACCGGAGCCGGCAAATCCATCCTGCTCGGCGCACTGAACCTGATGCTCGGTAAGCGAGCCGACACGCAGGTGCTGTTCGATAAATCGAAGAAATGCATCGTCGAAGGGACCTTTTCGCTGGACAATGACTCACAGAAAGAATTTTTTGATAAAAACCAGCTCGATTATGAGAATCCGGCTATCCTCCGGCGCGAAATACAGGCGAACGGCAAATCCAGAGCTTTTATCAACGACACTCCCGTCAATGCGAATCTCTTAAAGATTCTGGGGGAAAACCTGATCGATATCCATTCGCAGCATCAAACCCTTGCCTTGAACGATCCGGCATTTCAGTTGAATGTGATCGACAGTTTTGGCGGGCTGGCTGAAACAACCAGTAAATACCGGTTCAAATTCAGGGAATACCAGGATTTGAAGAATACACTTGACAGGCTGAGGGATGAAGAAAAGAAATCACTTGATGAAAAGGATTACTTTACCTTTCTTTTCAGAGAACTCGAAGAATGCAAGCTCACGGCAGGCGAACAGTCACAGCTTGAGAGCGAACTTGAAATACTGGATCACGCTGAAGAAATCAAAGCCAGGCTCTTCCATTCTGCTCAATTGCTTGGCAACGACGATTCTGGTATCCTGACACAATTATCAGAGGTGAGAACCGACTTTAACCAGCTCGCTGACTTCAGTGGAGAATATTCCGAAATATCGGGCAGGATCGAAAGCGGCTTTATCGAACTGAATGATCTCTGCAAACTCATTGAAAAGCTTTCCGAATCGGTCGTTTACAGCCCGGAGAGAGTGAATGAAATAAAATCACGGCTCGACCTGATTTACCATCTCGAAAACAAACACCGGCTGAATACGGTGGAGGATCTCTTATTAAAAAAGGAAGAGATCGGCAAGCGGCTGACATCCATCGAATCGCTGGCTGATGAAATCACGAAGACAACTGAATCGGTTTCAAAATGCGAAGCCGGAGTTATCAGCCTGGCTGAGAAAATCTCTGCAAACCGGAAGAAACATTTTCATGAAATCGGGGAGAAAATGGAGACAGCTTTAGCCGAACTGGGTATGCCTGATGCCCGCTTTGAAGTACGCCACCAGCAACTTGATTCCCCGGGCAAAGACGGTAGCGACGCAATTGCCTTTTACTTCAATGCAAATAAGGGGGGTGAACTCATGGATTTGTCTGCTGCTGCGTCGGGGGGAGAGTTATCACGGCTGATGCTTGCTGTGAAATCGCTGATTTCGAAAAAGAACCTGCTTCCAACGATGATCTTCGATGAAATAGACATCGGTGTGTCGGGAAAAATTGCAGACAAGGTAGGAAACCTGCTGAAGGAGTTATCAGGTCGGGCGCAGGTGGTGGCGATTACACATCTGCCGCAGATTGCAGGAAAAGGCGAAGCCCATTACTATGTTTATAAGGATTCGGACAATGATATTACCAGAACTCACATCAGGCTTCTGGAACAGGAAGAAAGGGTTGTGGAAATAGCAAAACTGATGAGCGGCGAGGAAGTTACTGATGCTTCGATGGAAACTGCCAGGCATCTGTTGAATCATGTGAGGTGACCGGTATATTATGCGATAATTGAATAACCAATTTGTTAATTGAACTACGATGGCTTATAATTTACTAAAAGGGAAGAAAGGTATTATTTTCGGAGCGCTGGATGAAAAATCGATTGCCTGGAAAGTGGCAGAAAAATGTCATGAAGAAGGCGCTGTGTTCACACTCACCAATACGCCGACTGCCATGCGCTTTGGCGAAATCAACCAACTGGCGATGAAATGCGGATCCGAAATAATTCCTGCCGATGCAACCAGCATTCCCGACATGGAAAACCTCATAACCAAATCAATGGGTGTGTTGGGAGGGAAAATCGACTTTATCCTTCATTCCATCGGGATGTCGATGAACGTAAGGAAAAAGAGGGTTTATAATGACCTTAACTACGATTTCTTTCAAAAGACACTGGATATTTCAGCGCTTTCGTTCCATAAGCTGTTGCAGACCTGTTATAAATATGATGCGATAAGCGAGTGGGGAAGTGTGGTGGCGCTGTCGTACATTGCCGCCCAGCGGACATTGTACGGTTACAACGATATGGCTGATGCAAAGGCGCTTTTGGAATCCATTTCGCGTAGCTTCGGTTATATTTACGGCAGGGAAAAAAGGATCAGAATCAATACCATTTCGCAATCGCCGACTCTGACTACGGCAGGCGGAGGCGTTAAAGGCATATCGGGTTTGATGGATTTTACCGAACGGATGTCGCCGCTGGGTAATGCAAGCGCAGAGGAATGTGCCGCATTCACTATTGTCCTGTTCTCCGACCTTTCGCGAAAGGTTACCATGCAGAATATTTTTCACGACGGTGGCTTCTCCAGCATGGGTATGAGCCTCAAAGCCATGAAAATGTACACGCGCAGCCTCGACTGCGATGAGTGCCCGCCGGTGGATTAGGTTGGTTCAAGGTTTCAGCCTTGCCTGCTTCAAGCTGGTTCAAAAATCAGGATTAAAGATTCTGACTTCTGACGTCTAATGCGGTTTGAATTTCCGCCTCCGCCAGGGATGATTCGAAACAGATCAGTATATATCCACAATAAATAATAAATCTTGAATCTTATTATTTTTTTAACCTTAGTAGCAGAACATGGTTAAATAAGGATTAAAAACCTTATTCCCTTATTTTGGCTTTCAGTGTTTTTCGATATTAAGGTAATAAGGTCGTGCAAATGAAAGATTTTTCCTGTTACTAAGGTTGGGAACATGAAAATAAGGTTTCCTGACTTCTGACGTTTGGTGCGGTTTGAATTTCCGCCTCCGCCAGGGAGGATTCGAAACAGTTGACTACATATCCACAATAAACCTTATTATTTTTTTTAACCTTAGTAGAACATGGTTAAATAAGGATTAAAAACCTTATTCCCTTATTTTGGGTTTCAGTGTTTTCTGATATTAAGGTAATAAGGTAGTGCAAATGAAAGATTTCGCCTGTTACTAAGGTTTGGAACATGAAGATAAGGTTTCCTGACTTCCGACGTTTAGTGCGGTTTGAATTTCCACCTCCGCTATGGAGAATTCGAAACAGATTACCATAAATCCACAATAAACCTTATTATTTTTTTTAACCTTAGTAGTAGAACATGGTTAAATAAGGATTAAAAACCTTATTCCCTTATTTTGTGTTTCAGTGTTTTCTGATATTAAGGTAATAAGGTAGTGCAAATGAAAGATTTTTCCTGCTACTAAGATTGGGAACATGAAAATAAGGTTTCCTGACTTCTGACGTTAAATGTTGTTTGAATTTCCGCCTCCGCCAGGGAGGATTCGAAACAGTTGACTACATATCCACAATAAACCTTATTATTTTTTAACCTTAGTAGAACATGATTAATAAGGATAAAAAACCTTATTCCCTTATTTTGGGTTTCAGTGTTTTCCGATATTAAGGTAATAAGGTCGTGCAAATGAAAGATTTTTCCTGCTACTAAGGTTGGGAACATGAAAATAAGGTTTGATTGACTTTTCTAATCATAAATATGCTATAAAAATAGTCGTTAGTGCTGGAAAACTCAAGATAAGGATCAATATCAATAATTCTCACAAACTTCAATTAATTTCAACCAATTTCCATTTATTTCGTCTTCGAGTGATTGAAAAAATTATTTTTGCTTCATAATAATTTAAAGCACCCGCTCAAAGATGTTAAATTTTCACCTTTCAAAAGAACAAGAGGAAATCCAGGCAAAATACAAGGATTTTGTTGACCGGTGGATCGTGCCGAACCGCCTGAAATATGATGAACTGGCTGAGTTCCCGTGGGAAATCGTTAAAGCCGCTTACCGCGAAGGCATCATGAACGGACCCATGCCCATGGAGTATGGCGGTCATAACCACAGCCTGCTCGATGGCTCGGTAGCCTCAGAAGAACTCGGAGCCGGTTGCGTTGGTATCGGCATTTGCATCGACGCCAACACCCTTGCCCTGACTCCTCTTTACCTTGCCGCCAACGACGAACAGAAGAAAAAGTATTTCGGGCTGATCAATGAAATCCAGGGTGTGGCTGCTTACTGCCTTACCGAACCCAATGCCGGTTCCGACGTGCAGGGTATCCGCTCTCTTGCACAAAAACATGGGGACAAGTATATCCTCAATGGTCATAAACGGTTTATCACAAACGGTGAAGTTTCGACTTTTATGACTGTTTTCGCCCAGACCGATCCCGAAAAAGGATCGAGAAGCCTTACTGCTTTCCTTGTTCCGTCGGATTCGCCGGGAGTGGAATTCAAACCGCGCCTGCAAAAGATGGGTCAGAAAGCATCGGTTCAGAACGAAATACTCTATCATGATGTGGAAGTCCCGGTCAGTAACAGGATAGGGGAGGAGGGACACGGTTTCCTGATCGCCATGAAGACTTTCGACCGGACGCGTACCGGCGTCGCTGCCCTGAGCGTGGGAAATGCCCGCGCCGCTTACGAAACTGCGAAGGATTGGACCAAAAACCGCCGACAGTTCGGGCAACCCATTGCCAGCAACCAGGCTATCGGGTTTATGCTTGCCGATATGGCAACAAAGATTGAAGCCGCACGATTGCTCACATGGTACGCTGCCTGGGCTTACGACAATGATAAAAAGAAGCTGAACAAGCTGTCAGCCATGTCGAAGCTCTACGCTTCGGACATCGGCATGGAAGTTACTACCGACGCCGTGCAGGCGATGGGCGGCGACGGCTATTCGCGCGAATTCATGGTCGAAAAGATGATGCGCGACGCCAAGCTCTGCCAGATTTACGAAGGCACCAACCAGGTTCAGCGGGTGGTGATCTCGAAAAGCATTTTGAAGGAGTAGGAAGTAGCCCCGGCGTTGGCGGGATCTTCGCTTCGCTACAACATGGAGCGTGGCGCTTGGAACTGCGTGTAGGATTATGGAATTGAGCATGGCTTCTTGCAAAGCCGCGAAGGTGCAAAGAACGCACAAGAATATTACCTTATTGGATTGGAGAACTAAACATTAAATTAGTCTTCAGTCGGCAGTCGAATACCGGATTCTGTGTGCTGAGTGACTTTTGCTGCTTGTTTACTGCTCTGCCATCGGTATATGTCATCCCCGACAAATGCCCTCAAACAAGAAATACCACTGTGAGAAGGGTTGTCTTCAATTTATTTTGCTTTTAGCCGCCCGCCAAATCTATAACCAAGTCCAATTGAAAATCCCATTTCTACTGGTACAAGTAATAGTTCGTACGAAATTCTGAAAACATCTCTTTGCCCAGTCATAAGTCTGTATCCAAGTCTTGATTTAACTAAAGAAGGTACGACATGATTACCAAAAAACATTTTTAAACCACTGCCAATCTCAAGAAAATGATGATTTCTTCCAAAAAGCGCATCTAATTCAAGTTCGCCTGTGGGATAAATACTATAATAATCCACAATTCCTAAAAGTGGTCCACCTCCGATAGAAAATGAAACGTACCCGGTATTTACTTTTAATAATCTTTCATAATTTGCTGTTAGCGATAGTAACCCAAACTCCCTTGACCAGGTAAGAAAATCAGAATGGACTAAAAATGTATTCAGATGATGATTCTTTTGTTTTGAGTACTCCTGGCAAAATATCTCTGACTCGACCAGGATAATCAGACAAATAAAAATAATTTGTTTTTTCATATTTCCTTATCTGTTATAATGAATTCCAAAAGAGTCTGGTAAAATCTATTCGCAGTTATTTACCTGGAGGCAAAAGGGAGATTATGATGACATGTTTGATTTTGACAAGGAAAAGGTAATGCCATATTTTGCGCCGGTACATGAATTGATTGAAATCATTGAGAAAATACTAAAGAAATAATTGACCTGCTACCGCAAGTTTGCAACTCCTGCTTTGTTTCCTGTAAGATTGCATCACTTTTAGCTTTTATCTCACAGCCATTAGTCTTTAGCCAATAGCCAATAGCCAACAGCCAATAGCCAACAGCTAATAGCTAAAAGCCAACAGCCAACAGCTAATAGCCAATAGCCCTTCCTCAAAAAACATATTTATTCTCGCCTATCAGCCTGTCGGCAATCCGCCGGCGCGCCTCCTTCACGTTCACCGGCGCTACTTTCGTAAACATTTCTATCCGGTCGGTCATCACACTCAGTTCGTCGCCATGCACAAACGAGCATACCGCATCCATCGCGCTTTTCTGTATGTGGCTCGCCGAATCATAGATGTAAATGTCAACAATATCGCGGTAAAGCCCGGCTTTATCGGTTCCGGTCATCGTTTCCAGTTTCTCAGCCCGCAATACAGCCGATTCCGCTCCGTAAACCGTCATGATCACATCCGATATGTTAAACAGGATTTCCTGTTCCGTAAGGAAATTCCGCTCGAACTTATCCGAAAGGGTTCCCAACAGGAACAGGGCGGTCTTCTTAAAATTCCTGACATAATGCCGCTTTTCCTCATAGTAATTTCCGTTCGGAACCCAGGCATGATTGGCAGCGTCCTGGTTTTTGACAATGGAATTGGCATAGCGCACTACATCGAATCCCGTTTTCAAAGCCTTCTTGATGGTAGTATCCGAAACCAGCAGCCGGTTGATCTCGTTCGTTCCCTCGAAAATGCGGTTTATCCTCGAATCGCGGTACGCACGGTCCACATCCGTTTCCGACGAAAATCCCATCCCCCCGAAAACCTGCACGGCTTCGTCCACAACATAATTCAATGCTTCCGATCCGAACACCTTCAGCAAAGCCGCTTCGATGGCATAAACGGCAATTCCCTCGATGGTTGCCTGAGGCTTGTCCATTCCTTCGGCAAGCAGTATCATGATCATATCGTCAATGTTCTTGCTTACCCTGTAAACCGCCGATTCCGTCACCCAGGTACGGATCACCTGCTCGGCAATCTTGTATTTTATGGCTCCGAACTCCGATATCCGTTGTCCGAACTGCTTCCGTTCATTGGCATAATTCACCGACTGTGTGATCGCTCTTTTTGCAGCGCCAAGCACTGTTCCGCCCAGTTTGATCCTGCCCATGTGCAGGATATTCAACGCAATCCTGAAACCCTGACCGCGCTTGCCCAGCAGGTTTTCAACCGGAACCTTCACATCGTTGAAGAATATCTGAACCGTTGAAGAACCCTTGATCCCCATTTTCTTTTCTTCGGGATTGATCACCACACCAGCCCAGGCGCTTTCCACAATGAATGCGCTGTGAACCCGGTCGTCGCCGATCTTCGCAAACACAGTCAGGATATCGGCAAAACCCCCGTTGGTGATCCACATCTTCTGACCGTTCAGGATATAATGTCTGCCATCCTCCGACAAAACTGCCCGCGACTTCCCCGCATTAGCGTCCGAACCGGCATTGGGCTCGGTAAGGCAATAAGCCGCAGCCCATTCCCCCGACGCCAGGTTCGGCAGGTATCTTTGTTTTTGATCCTCATTTCCGTAATAAACGATCGGTAAGGTTCCGATTCCTGTGTGAGCCGAATATGCCACCGAAAAAGAATATCCCGATCCCATTGCCGCGCTCGCCAGCATGGACGTGATAAACGATTGCTCAAAGCCGCCGTACTGCTCAGGAACAGAAATTCCCAACAATCCCAGGTCGCCGGCTTTCCTGATCAGTGTTCGCATCAACCCTTCTTCCTGCGAATCGATCCGGTCGAGGATCGGAAATACTTCGCTTTCGAGAAAACCGTTGCAGGTTTCAGCGATCATTTTTTGTTCTTCGCTGAATTCCTCAGGAATAAAAACATCGGCGGCATCGGTTTCTTTAATGAGAAATTCACCACCTTTCAATAACTGCGCTGTTTCCATAAGAATGTTTTCAAATAAAGAGGGCGGTAAAATTATAAAAATAATGATACTTTTGGATTCTGAAAATCTGAATGTGTTTTGGAACTTATCGCGGTTTATATATCGGGAAGCCTGTTGATGATAATTATTCTGGGATTGGTATACCGAAAAAAAATCCGGTTGCAAATTGTAATGCTTGTTCATGGTAAGTACAGCTATGATTATATCAGGACTTTTAAAAAATATACCAACACAAATCCATTTCCTTACTGCGTAAAGGACGAAATCCTGCCTTATCTCCGGCAATCAGGCAAAGCCAACCCGAATGTTATCCATTACACAACACTAAAGGAGCCTCTTTTCGAGGATATGCCATTTCACATTGGTCTGCCGCAAATTCTTAAGTCTTATGGCAAGCCGGACTGCTTTAATAGTTATTTGATTAAAGGTTTTGAAGTAAAAGCCTTCGGGTATTACCGTGATGTATTCGGCTCAGATGTATTGGCAGTATTCTATTTCTTTCTTGATAAATTGGTAATGGGCGAATACATATTAACCGAATCAAAAGAATCTCTGATCAGTAAATTTAGAGATACATTACTCGAAAAAGCTGGGGTAAATGATGAAACGCCGGTCAATCATTTTTTTATTGATTACGACGAAAAAAAATCAGTATATTATCGGGAAAATGCGTTTTCAGTAGTCATCCGTTACGTGAACCGGACTGATAAGCTTTTTGCTGATCTGATCAATTAAATGCACCGTCATGACTGGATGGTGGCTTCCTTCATCTTAACAACCTCGATCTTTAATTCGGTTTCGCCCTCAAGGAAACTCACAAGGATTACATCGCCTTCCGAAAACTTCGTCTTGATTATTTCCTCGGCAAGCGGATCCTCAACGTATTTCTGGATTGCTCTTTTTAACGGTCGTGCGCCATATTGCTCATCCCAACCCTTCTCGATGATGAAATCCTTGGCTTCGGTTTTCACCTCCATCTTGTAGCCGAGGTTCTTTACGCGGTCGTACAGATAATTCAGCTCAATGTCGATGATTTTGTGGATATCTTCGCGTTCAAGCGGATCGAAAATAACCACATCGTCGATCCTGTTCAGGAATTCAGGTGCGAAGGCTTTCTTTAAGGCATTTTCAATCACTCCGCGGGCAAAGTCAACTTTAGCAGATTTTTTAGCAGTAGTATTGAATCCAACGCCCTGACCAAAATCCTTTAGTTGCCGTGATCCGATGTTGGAAGTCATGATCACTATCGTATTTTTAAAATCAACCCTTCTTCCGAAGCTGTCGGTGAGAACACCGTCATCGAGAACCTGCAGCAATAGGTGGAAAACATCGGGATGTGCTTTTTCAATCTCATCAAGCAAAACAATCGAATATGGCTTTCGCCGTACTTTTTCGGTAAGCTGCCCGCCTTCTTCATAACCGACATATCCCGGAGGTGCGCCTACGAGCCTCGACACAGCAAATTTTTCCATAAACTCACTCATGTCAACCCTTACCAATGCATCTTCGGTATCGAATAAATATCGTGCAAGAACCTTGGCAAGATGCGTTTTCCCGACGCCGGTCGGTCCAAGAAAAATAAAAGTTCCGATGGGTTTATTCGGATCCTTTAAACCAGCCCGGTTGCGTCTTATTGCTCTTACCACTTTTTTTATAGCTTCCGGCTGTCCGATCACCGAGCCCTCCAGATCGCCTTCCATGTTGATGAGCCGGTCGCTTTCATTTTGGGCGATCCGTTGTACAGGAACACCGGTCATCATTGCAATTACCTCTGCAACATTTTCTTCTGTTACCGTTTCACGGTTTATCTTGGATTCTTCTTCCCACTTGCGCTTTTCTCTTTCCAAATCCTCGCTAAGCTTCCTTTCAATATCCCTGTATTTGGCAGCTTCCTCGAATTTCTGGTTATTGATAGCACGGGTTTTATTCAGTCTTGTTTCTTCAATCCTGTTCTCGATATCAATGATCTCAACAGGCACATGAATATTGGTTATATGAACCCTGGAACCTGCTTCATCCAAAGCATCGATTGCTTTATCCGGCAGGAACCGGTCGGAGATGTACCTTGTTGTAAGTTGAACGCATGCTTTAATGGCATCGGGCGAATAAGTGACTAAATGGTGATCTTCGTATTTTTCCTTAATATTATTTAAAATCTCGATAGTTTCTTCAGGTGTTGTCGGATCAACAAGGACTTTCTGGAATCTTCTTTCAAGTGCACCATCTTTTTCGATATATTGCCGGTACTCATCGAGGGTTGTCGCCCCAATGCATTGTATTTCACCACGAGCCAAAGCGGGTTTGAACATATTGGATGCATCCAGCGAACCGGAAGCATTTCCGGCTCCAACGATCGTATGAATTTCATCGATGAAAAGAATGATGTTTGGATTTTTTTCGAGCTCGTTGAGCACGGCTTTCATTCTTTCCTCGAACTGACCCCGGTATTTTGTTCCTGCAACCAGCGAGGCAAGATCAAGTGTAATGATTTTTTTATTGAACAGTGCCCGTGATACTTTTCGCTGTACTATTCTCAATGCAAGCCCTTCAGCAATTGCTGATTTCCCTACTCCGGGTTCTCCGATCAGAATCGGGTTATTTTTCTTTCTCCGGCTGAGGATTTGCGCGATCCTTTCCAGTTCCCTGGCTCTGCCTACAATTGGGTCAAGTTTTCCTTCTTCAGCAAGTTTTGTAATATCCCTGCCAAAATTGTCGAGGACAGGAGTTTTGGATTTAGAGTCGGATATTTTCTTGATATTGCCAGAGAAATTTTGTCCACCTTCTTCGGCGTCATCGTCTGCTGTTCCGCCCGGCAACTCGTCCTTTGGTTCCATTTTCATCCCCCCTTCCGAACTCGAAATAATAGCCTTTAATTCATCTTTAACTGCATCATAATCTACGCCATAGCTTTGAAAAGACTTAGTCACGATATTGTCATTGTCTTTCAGAATTGCCAGTAACAAATGTTCGGTTCCAATCAAATCACTGTTAAACAGTTTGGCTTCGAGATAAGTAATTTTAAGAGCTCTTTCAGCTTGCTTAATTAATGGGATATTATCAGTGGATTTTATTTTTCCGTAATCGGTATTTGCAATTGCGATCTCGATTTCCTTTCTCACTCTCGCCAGGTCAACACCAAAATAATTGAGGATTTGTATCGCCATTCCTTCACCTTCACGAATAATTCCGAGTAACAGGTGTTCAAGTCCGATATAATCATTGCCCAGTCGAATAGCTTCTTCACGACTGTATGACAGAACATCTTTTACCCTCTGTGAAAATTTAGCTTCCATCATTGAAATGTACTTAGTATAAAAAAGAATGCATTAAATAAACGTCGGCAAATGCTTTATATTTCGAACGTTTTATGCCAAGAATTTAACACTAATTTTTGCAGAAAGTTTCATATCAAAAACCTTACCTTTCGTTTTTCTTAAAATAGTCATGCCATTCTGTCCCTATTATCAAATGTAGGTACAAATATACTTTAAAACCTTGAAGAAAGTGATTTTTATCAACATGATTCTGTTAGTAATAAAAATGCGGATAATTTAGTTTTGGTATACCTAAATTAAGTAAATTCGTAAACTCTTGAAATTTAACGTAATTAATTGTAACTGAATATTATAAGAAATGGAAGAATTGCAAGGTGGCGAAAGAATTGTGAAGGTCAACATCGAAAACCAAATGAAAACTGCTTACATTGATTATTCAATGTCGGTTATTGTCTCCCGTGCCCTGCCTGATGTCCGGGATGGACTGAAACCGGTTCACCGAAGAGTTTTGTATGGAATGCTGGAATTGGGTGTTCTGGCTAACCGCCCTTATAAAAAGTCGGCAAGGATCGTAGGTGAAGTTTTAGGAAAATATCATCCACATGGTGATACATCTGTTTACGATGCAATGGTGAGGATGGCGCAAGATTGGTCACTTCGTTATCCTTTGGTTGACGGTCAGGGTAATTTCGGTTCAATGGATGGCGATAGTCCTGCAGCCATGCGATACACAGAAGCCCGTCTTAAAAAAATCGCTGAAGAGATGCTGGCTGATATCAATAAGAACACGGTCGATTTTCAACTCAATTTTGATGATTCTCTCGAAGAACCAACTGTGCTTCCCTCAAGGATTCCGAATCTGATCGTAAACGGAGCCTCAGGAATAGCGGTAGGTATGGCAACCAATATCCCTCCCCACAACCTCACAGAGGTAATTGACGGCATTGTGGCTTTTATTGATAACAAAGAAATCACAATTCCGGAATTGATGAAGTTCATTAAAGGACCTGATTTTCCAACCGGTGGATTAATATACGGGTACGATGGAGTAAGAGCGGCTTACGAGACCGGTCGCGGAAAGATAGTATTGAGGGGCGAAGCTGCTATTGAAGAGGAAGAAAGCGGCAAATCGAGAATAATTGTCACCTCGGTTCCATACCAGGTGAATAAAGCCGAGATGATAAAAAAAACCGCCGATCTGGTCAACGAAAAAAAACTGGATGGAATTGTTGACATCCGTGATGAATCGGACCGCGAAGGATTGAGGATTGTGTACGATCTGAAAAGAGAAGTAATCCCGAATGTAATCCTGAATAAATTATATCAATATACTCCTCTGCAAAGTTCTTTCAGCGTTAATAACATTGCTTTGGTAAAGGGACGTCCGGTATTATTAAACCTGAAGGACCTTATCCGGCATTATGTCGACCACAGGCACGACATACTTGTACGAAAAACTAAATTCGAACTTGAGGAAACCGAAAAGAAAGCCCATATCCTCGAAGGTCTTATCAAAGCTTTGGATCACCTGGATGAAGTGATAGCACTGATCAGAGCCTCACAAACACCGGAAGATGCAAAAACAGGGTTAATTCAACAATTCGAGCTTTCCGAATTGCAGGCTAAGGCAATTTTGGAAATGCGGTTGCAAAGGCTTACCGGTCTGGAACAGGAAAAACTAAAGGAAGAATATGCAGAGCTGTTAAAATACATTGAAAAACTCAAAGAAATTTTAGGGAGCGAAGAGCTTCGGATGAGGATGATCAAGGAAGAGATGATCGAAATAAAAGAAAAATACGGCGATAAAGCAAGGACGGAAATCGAATATACAGCCAAAGACTTTAACATCACTGACACTATTGCTGATGAAGATGTAGTAATCACGATTTCTCATCTTGGGTATATCAAACGAACACCGCTCACCGAATACCGCAGGCAAAACAGGGGAGGGGTCGGCGCAAGAGGAAGCGACATTAGGGGAGAGGACTTTCTGGAACACTTATATATTGCAAGCAATCACAACTACCTGCTGTTTTTTACTGAAAAAGGCAAATGCTACTGGCTCCGTGTATTTGAAATTCCGGAAGGCACCAAAACCTCGAAGGGCAGGGCAATCCAAAATATGATTAACCTTGAACCTGGAGATAAGGTTAGAGCTTTTATCAATGTGAAGGATTTGAATGATAAGAGTTACGTCGAAAACAATTATATAATTCTCTGCAGCAATAAAGGGACAATCAAGAAAACATCTCTTGAAGCTTATTCACGACCCCGCCTGAATGGAATTATTGCAATCAACATCAGGGAAGGTGACAATCTCCTCGAGGCTCGATTGACCAATGGTGAAAACGAGATTATCATGGCATTAAAATCGGGGAGGGCTATCCGCTTCAATGAAAAAACTGTAAGACCAATGGGAAGAAATGCTGCAGGTGTCAGAGGTGTGAAGCTTGCCAATGAATCGGATGAAGTGATAGGAATGATTTGTTTACAAAACGATATTCAGGATATCCTTGTAGTTTCAGAGAATGGTTATGGTAAAAAATCCAAGCTTGAAGATTACCGTGTAACAAACCGCGGGGGAAAAGGTGTTAAAACCATCAACATAACCAGTAAAACAGGAAGTTTAATTGCCATAAAGAATGTAACTGATAATGACGATCTTATGATTATAAACAGGTCAGGGATTCTGATCAGAATGGCAGTTGCGGATTTAAGGGTAATGGGACGAGCTACACAGGGAGTCAGGTTGATCAACATTAAAGAGGGCGATGCAATTGCTTCAGTTGCAAGGGTAGAAATTGAAGAAGAACCTAAAGAGATGGAATCCGAACGCAGAACGATACATGAAGAAAAAGAGATAAATCAGGATGTTTCAGAGGAAAAAGATCAAAATAAACCATCCATAGAAGTATAACGTTCTATGAGTAGAATTCAGAGTACTTTTATCAAATTACTTTTTTCAATCAGGTTATAAATAAATTTTGGAACAAGGATTGAAGGAATTGAGCCGTTAATTAATAATTTTGCGCGTGAAATGTTTAAAATCTTTATCATGAAAAAAGCAACAGTTCTATGGATGTTTGTTTTAATAGCTGGAGTTCTTTCGGCTCAACCTGATGTTCAGAGTGCATTTAATTATCACAACCAGGGAAAGCTTGACAAGGCAAAAATCTCTATTGACAAAGCTATTCTTAATCCGAAGGCGGCAACCAATGCGAAGACCTGGTTTTATAGGGGCAACATTTATATTGATATATGCCGCAGCCAGGACTCAGTTTATAAAAATCTTGATCCGGAAGCTCTAACAAAAGCTCACCAGGCTTTTCTTAAGGCTACAGAACTCGATATTAAAAATGAATATAAAATTGAGATACTTCAAAGAATGGATTTAGTTGCTCAGTCTTATTTTAATGAAGGGGCGAACATGTATAATGCAGGAATGACAGCTTTAAGTAAGCCGGATTCCATTGCTGCACAAAAGGAATTCTATAATTCGGTAAATTCTTTTGAAAACGCATTTCGAATTTACGAGAACCTTGGCAGGACAGATACCACAACACTCTACTATATCTCAGTAGCCGCTGAACTTGGTAAACAATTTGACAAAGCTAAAAGCACTTTGACAAAACTCATCGAAATGAAATACCCGGAACCTGCCATGTACACTTCACTTGCAAACATTTACTACAAGCGGGATAAAGACATTGAAAAAGCATTACAATACTTTGCCCTGGGAAGGTCATTTTTCCCTGAAAACTTAAACCTTTTGTTGAATGAAACAAATGTTTTCCTCGCCGAAGGATATACAGAAAAAGCATTAAGTAACCTTCAACTTGCCGCTCAAATTGACCAGTCAAATCCAACGATATTCTTTGCAATTGGTGCAAAATACAATGAAGTCGCAGATGACACAACCAAATCTCAGGGGATAAGAGAGCAAGCCTTCAGCAAAGCAGCAGATGCTTATAAAAAATCGATCGAGTTAAAACCTGATTATTTTGATCCAAATTATAATATGGGTGCTTTGTATGTAAATAAAGCAGCTGCTTTAATGGAAATAGCCAACAATTTACCGCTTTCGGAGCAAATTGAATATGACCGGATTAAACAATCAGCAAATGATTTTCTGCAAAATTCATTGCCTTTTCTTGAGAAGGCTAATCAACTTCAACCTGATAACCGTGATACCTTGGTTTCGCTTAAGGAAATTTATACTCGTTTGGGGATGAAGGATAAACTCAGCGAGGTTGATGCTAAGTTGAAACAATAAAAAATTCCGAGGATAGTCATTAGGAGGAGAGAAAGATTGGAATGATTTCTCTCTTTTGTTAATATTTTTTATTTAACATAATATTAATTATATGACATACTTAAACAAAATAATTGCGGAAAACCTGCCAATAACAGAATATGTGAATTCAACAAAACATACTATTCCAGCCGAAATATCTAAACATTGTATTCATCAGTAATTACTCAGGGCTTAAATCTACTTTATAATCTTGTCCAGAACTTTTTTTGCAGCGGTATTATGAACCATCAGTGTAATAATCTTTAACCGGAAATAATCCTCGCTGATGAATCGGTATCCTTGTGGTGCAGAATCAAAGGCACCAGATCCTGAATCCTTGATCATAAGCCATGTTTTGCCGTCAGCAACTGCAGACCCGACAATATGAAGACAATGATCATCGTACGTTATCTGATTGTTCAGCCGGTATTCCCTCGAATCTTCATCGATATAATCTGCCGGAATATCGAATGTCGGGATGATGCCTGCTTTTGTATATTTATCGTAGCCTGGTTCACTTACATCCCCGCAAACGCACACCGAGAATCCTTTGGCAAGGGCATCTTCAGCTATGCCCAAAAAATCATCGAGGTGAATGTTGTAGTAATCATCGCTATGCCACCAGTTGTCGGGTTCGTCGAGTTCACCACGCTGGTTGTAGGTTTGGGATTTAGTCGACATAAAGCTGAAATAATTTTCAGGTTTAAGGTTTAATATATTTTTCAGGTATTCAACTGGTGAATAATTCACTCCATCAACCTCAACAATTGAGGGTGGTTCGCCAATATAATGTTTCAATATCTGCTTAACAGTCGAAACCACTGTTTCCTCGTTCCATGCACTGAGATCCTTGACTTTTTTAAGGTAAGAATCCAATTCGCCAAACAGGGCTTCGTGATCGTGAACCCTCTGACCAAAAAGTTTCCCGGTAAAGGCGCCAGCCGGTACAGCACCATACAATTTCATTAACTTTGGAACAGCATTCGCTTCCGAACCTTCACCGAAAGCCATTTTACCACGGTTCGCAACATAATATTTGGCTCGCTCGATGTATTCCCAGTAAACAAAAAAGATTTCAGACAACTTTACTTTCCGACCTGTTATCCGATAAACCTCAGATTCCATAAAGGATGTGGATGCAAAACTCCAGCATGTCCCTGTCCTGCCTTGAGAAACCGGTTGATTATTCCAGTATTTCAGGTACGCGGCAGTATCGGTGGGAAAACGCATACCAGTGAAGTCAGTGGAAAGAATAACTCCGGGTTCCCGGTCATTTGTTGCAGACTGAAACTCGCTGATCCGGCTCAGGATGCTATCCTGGTAATACCCATTGCTGACTTCTTTGTAAACTGCTTTGTCTTTAGATTGTATTTCCTGTGCCATAAAGAACAAAGGAGATAAAATAAAAATCAGGGCTAAAATTTCTTTTTTCATTATAATTCATTTAAAAAATAATGGATAAAAATACAATTTAATGGTTTACCGCCTGATGGCTGTCCGTGATTGAACATTTCGTTCGAAAGCCGTACATCGTCATAGTTATAATTGCTGACCGGTTACAGTTTAATTACCTGCTGATCAATTCATAATGCTATCTGGCACAAATATAGAAATCAGTGGTTTTGTGTTTAAAACGATTTAAAAGATAACGTAAAATTCAATCAACCATGAAAACATTGTTGTTTATACTAATCTTTGCTTCTTCAATTTTTTCCTTAACGGCAGGAACGTTCACGACCATTCCACTGCCTGAAATAGAACTGAATCTGAATCCTCCGGATAAGCTCCTGGTAGTAAATTCAAGGAATTATCCTCCCTCGATCCCTTTAAGGACAAACTACAGGGATTTAATCAACCGAAAAGTCGATACTACGATAATTCAGCTTGATGAGGTTGAAATTTACGATGGTTTTCCGACGAAATCTCATGATTGTCTGGAAAAGCAAATTATTTATCCTGAATTTGCCAGACGCCAGCATATCGAAGGTGTGGTAGCAGTAACAATGCAATTTAACAGTGATGGTATAATTGAAATACTCGACTCATTTGAAAGTGATCCGCGGCTTGAAAATTATGTGCGGACCCAACTGTATAAACTGCACCTGAGGGATTGTACGGTTACTATGAATAAACCGTACAACCTGCGGTTCACCTTCAGGCTACATTAGGCTCTTAATTACATTTATTTTCCTTCATGATCATTTTGCCTCTGCAGAATTGCAGGGGCAATTTTTTATCTCATATCAATCATCTCGGCTCCCGGGAACTCCGAAGCACTATACGTAAACTGCGAATCGGTGATTGGAATATCCGGCTCAAATTTATTTATTATGTATGAGTAAGTGCTTCCGTTTTTATCGAAAATAGTAATTTCGAGCAGTTGATCCCTGGCTTTATCGATTACAGCCCTCACACTGGAGTATGATTTGCCTTCTATAGGAGTGAGATCAACAATATTGACCGTAGTTCCATACTGAAATGTTTCCTTTACAAATTTGGACTTATAATCCTTGTTATAAGAAGTCAGCAATTTATTCGGAGTAATTGATTCTTCGGAATTTTCAACCGAGTTAATCTGAATTTCATCAGCATCCTTAATATAAGTCCAGATGGTTGTCCCGTCGCATATCACAATCTGTCCGGCAATCACAAGCCTGTACTTATCGCCTTTCACAGATAATGTTCCTTCAGTTTTTTCATCAACACCGGCTTCATCATTTTTCATGATATATGAAAACTCAGTTTTTATAGTTTGGTAGGCTTCCGTCTTCTTGGTAAGCCGATCCAGGATTTCATTCGATTTTTTATCACCCTTGTCCGCGTTCTGGCTTACCAACAACAACGCGTATTGCATTGCTATAACTATCATCAGGATTTTCTTCATAGGTCGTTTATTTTTGTTCCAGGTCTTTCAAATATTGTTCCAAAGCCATTTCATTGGCAATTTTTACTTCACGGGCTTTACTTCCTTCGAAAGGACCGACAATCCCGGCTGCTTCAAGCTGGTCGATGATCCGCCCTGCCCTGTTGTAACCCAGCTTCAGTTTGCGTTGAAGCAGCGATGTCGATCCCTGTTGGGTTTGGACAATGATTCGGGCTGCTTCGTCGAACAACTCATCGCGCTCATTGGGATCGAACTCACCGATGCCTTCCGATTCCTCATCCTGGTAATCCGGAAGGTGGTATGCATCGGGGTATGCCCTTTGCGAACCGATAAAATCGGTGATCTTATCAATTTCCGGAGTATCAACGAATGCACATTGAAGTCGTAGAAGATCACTGCCCGTCGAAAGGAGCATATCACCCCTGCCGACAAGCTGATCGGCACCGCTGGAGTCGAGGATTGTCCGCGAATCGATTTTCGATATAACCCTGAAAGCCACCCTTGCCGGGAAATTGGCTTTGATAGAGCCCGTGATAATATTCACTGACGGTCGCTGAGTAGCGATAATGAGATGGATACCGACTGCCCTGGCAAGTTGTGCAAGCCTGGTGATAGGTGTTTCGATCTCTTTACCTGACGTCATGATGAGATCGGCGAACTCGTCTATAACCAAAACAAAGTAGGGTAAAAACCTGTGACCATGTAACGGATTTAGTTTCCTGGCTTTGAACTTTGCATTGTACTCCTTAACATTGCGAACCTGGGCATCTTTCAGTAATTCGTAGCGGTTATCCATCTCGATGCTAAGCGAATTAAGAGTTCGAACCACTTTCCGGGTATCGGTAATGATGGCTTCTTCCGAATCGGGCAGTTTGGCAAGAAAATGTCTCTCTATCTTTGAATATAGCGTCAGTTCCACCTTTTTAGGATCTACCATGATGAACTTCAGTTCCGATGGATGTTTTTTATAAAGCAGCGAAGTGATGATTGCATTCAGACCTACGGATTTTCCCTGTCCGGTTGCACCTGCCATAAGAATGTGCGGCATTTTTGTCAGGTCTGCAACGAAACTCTCATTCGAAATAGTTTTTCCTATCCCGAAAGGAAGATCGTATTTGTTGTTCAGGAATTTATCAGACGACAGGATCGATTTCATCGAGACGATATCGGGATTCTGGTTCGGAACTTCGATACCGATTGTGCCTTTGCCGGGAATAGGCGCAATGATTCGTATGCCAAGTGCAGAAAGGCTCAGGGCAATGTCATCTTCAAGGTTTTTAATCCTTGAGATGCGCACCCCCGGCGCTGGTATAATTTCATAAAGCGTAACCGTGGGTCCGATGGTCGCTTTGATCTTTTGTATCTGGATGGCGTAATTGTTCAGCGTTTCGACAATCCGGTTCTTATTCTGCTCAAGTTCTTCTTTCTGAACCATGATCTGATCGCGACCGTAATTTTCAAGCAGATCGAGTGTTGGGAACCGGTACCCCGGGAGATCGAGCCATGGATCATAGGGTTCATCAATAGTTTTATGATCAGGTGAAGATTCATTCATTTCCGGCTCTTCCTCCTGCTCATCATCTTCTGACGGTTTCTCAATGATCATCTCCGGAGTGGTCTCGGTATCTTCTTCATCCTCCTCCCCTATCGCCGGATCGACAATAATGAGCGGTTCTCCATGAACTCGGGCTTCATCGGTACCTGGAAAATCAGTTTCGGATTCTTCATCTGTAACCGTGTATTCAACTGTGTTGTACAAATCTTCCTTAGGAGTTGCAGGTATCGACTCCGGTTGTTTTTCCTTTGCCCAAAAAAGACCAATATTCCTGAGGAAATCGAATGACAGATTATGATTGAGGATTAAAAATGCAAGCAGAAC
>Ga0233425_10005324_pt1 | contig 20442 bp, 19 predicted proteins | sample Watercolumn_Towu_2_FD_181712 | JGI IMG/M metagenome (GOLD analysis project Ga0233425, IMG submission 181712) | Freshwater microbial communities from Lake Towuti, South Sulawesi, Indonesia - Watercolumn_Towuti2014_140_MG | ecosystem: Environmental > Aquatic > Freshwater > Lake | place... | reverse complement strand
GTTCGCGAGCCGGAGATCCTGTCCGACGCCGTCGGGAGGCGCGCGCCGCAAATGTAGACGAAGAACCAGCTACGCTTGCGCATGGCGCCAAAGCGCGTAAAAACTTTCCGGGACGTTCGGTCTTTAGCGATTTGGCCCAAGGGCGCTAAACCTTTACGACCGTTGACAATTGAGGCGAGCTTTGTCGGGGCATCTTGATCCTTTCCAAACCACGTATAAATTGCTCGGCTCAGGCCAGATTCTCTCATGACTGCACTGGTATGGCGCGCATCGACGTATCGGCCATTGTCGGGCGGGCGCGGGCGAACGCGCTCTGGCGTCGAGGTCGAGAACGCATCGAAGGGAGATTTGGTTGGCGCCGCCATTGGTCGAAATCGCTCGAGGGCGGATCGTGTGATTGATCTCAAAAATTTAGAACGCGCGCCGCGAAAAGCCGGGTTCCTCCCTTTCGCAATGCGCTCAATGGCTGGGAGGCGTATTTGGGGCGTGGTGAGCGATCAGAGACAATGTTTCCGATAAGGCGGGACATTCGAAGCCCGCTTGCGAAGGGAGAGCGGTGGTATGTCGTCCGCTCCTTGCCGCGACAGGAAGCAAGAGCCGAGTTTCAACTTCTGCGGCAAGGCTTTCCAGTTTTTTTCCCGCGCACGATAAAAACGATCCGGCATGCGCGAAAGCTGCGCGTGGTGAAAGGCTCCGTCTTTCCCACCTACATGTTTGTCGTGCTCGACGTCGGCCGCGATCGCTGGCGGTCGGTCAATGGCACTGGCGGCGTCGCAAGCTTGATCATGCAAGGCGATGCGCCTCAGCCGGTTCCTGCCGGAGTCGTCGAAAATCTGCTCGATCTTGTCGACGAGAAAGGCATGGTCCGGCTCGATCGCAATTTGCGCGAGGGCCAGACGGTGCGAGTCGTCGCCGGCGTTTTCGCAAACGCGATTGGCGTATTGGAGCGATTGCACGCCAATGGGCGGGTGCGCGTGCTGCTGGATATTATGAACGGCAAAGTGCCTGCACATCTGGATCGTTTCGCGTTGGAGGCGGCGTGACGCGAAACGAATAGAGATGTCCAAAGTCATCGGCATTCAACGCGAATGCGCGGTAGCCGAAACTCGGACGCGTTGCGGTTGATTCGTTTGACGCCGCATGCGCCCGTTGGGAGCGAACGACGATCGGAGTCGCGCAGCTTTGCGCGGCGCCAATATTCGGCGACAACGAGTGAAGAGACGTTCTTCACCCGAACGGCGGTAGCGTGGAGCGAACGCTCCGTCCGAAGCTGAACGCGTTGGCGCCGAATTCAACCGCCCTTCGGGCCAGATACGCGCCACGGACATTCTCTCAGCGACACGAACGACCCCGACGGGACGCCTACCCGAAAAACCGACAAATGTGCGCAATTAACGGCGCCTTCGCCTACCATGGCCTCGCCAATCCGGTCGACCGCCGCGAGCTCTTGACGACGCGCGATCATATGAGCGCTAGGGGGCCGGATGGCGCAGGTCTCTGGATAAGCGATGATCAACGCGTCGGCTTGGGGCATCGTCGCCTCGCGATCATCGATCTTACCGAGACTGGCGCGCAGCCGATGCGCATTAATGACGGCCGGCTTTCAGTGACATTCAACGGCGAGATTTACAACTACCGCGACCTGCGATCCGAACTCGAATCAAAAGGCTATGTCTTTCGATCGCGTTCCGACACCGAGGCGCTTCTCCACCTTTATGCCGACCGCGGCGCCGACATGGTGCATGCGCTGCGCGGCATGTTCGCCTTCGCGATCTGGGACGAGGCGAGGCGCGAACTCTTGCTGGCCCGCGATCCCTATGGCGTCAAGCCGGTTTATTACGCCGATGATCGCCGAACCTTCCGCTTCGCGTCGCAGGTCAAGGCGCTCATCGCCGGCGGCGCGGTCGCGCGCGATCCTGATCCTGCCGGTCAGGTCGGCTTCCTGCTGTGGGGCAGCGTGCCCGAGCCGTTCTCCACCTATCGCTCCATTCGGATGTTGCCCGCCGGATGTTATCTTGTCGTCGGGCCGACCGGCGTCGGCGCGCCGCGCCGATATCATTCGATCGGACAGGCCTATTGCGAGGCGCAGGCGCGGATGCCGGCGCCGGGCGTTCGCGATCATGCGCCGCGCGACGAGCTGGCGCGGAAAACGCGCGACGCGCTGCTCGATTCAATACGTCATCACCTTGTCGCCGACGTGCCGGTCGGGGCGTTCCTGTCGGCAGGCATCGACTCAGGCGCGCTTCTTGGCCTGATGCGAGACGCGAGTCGCGCCGACCTCAAGACGCTTACGATCACCTTCGATGCGTTTCGGGGCGGACCGGACGACGAAGCGCCGCTCGCCGCCGAGGTGGCTCGGACCTATGGCGCGGAGCATTCTACGCGCGTCGTCACGGACCAAGAGTTGCGCGCCGATCTACCCAAAATCCTTGCCGCGATGGACCAGCCTTCGATCGACGGCGTCAACACATGGTTTGCGTCGAAAGCGGCGCGCGAGCTTGGGCTCAAAGTCGTCGTTTCCGGCCTCGGCGGCGATGAATTGTTCGGCGGCTATCCCTCCTTCCGGGATATTCCGCGATGGGTGGCGCGTCTTCGCGCGCCCGCAGCCCTGCCGAAACTTGGAAAGGCCGTTCGGCGCCTGCTGATCGCCAGCGGGCTCGACAAGCGGCTTCCGAGCCCGAAAGCCGCAGGCATATTCGAGTTGGGGGGAAGTTTCGCCGGCGCCTACATGCTGCGTCGTGGTCTCTTCATGCCCTGGGAGCTCGATCGCCTGATTGACCGCGACATGCTGCGCGAGGGCCTCGCGACATTGCGGCCGCTTGAGCATGTGCGGGACGCGATGCCCCCATCTACGGCGACGGCCTTCGCCACGGTCGCGACGCTTGAGTCGTCGCTCTATATGCGCAATCAGCTTCTCCGCGATACGGATTGGGCCAGCATGGCGCAAGGTTTGGAGGTTCGCGTTCCATTGGTTGACGCGACCTTGCTCGAGCGCATTGTCGCGCTTGGCGAACCTCCAATGAGCACTGCGCCAAAATCGCTCCTTGCGCAGGCGCCGCGGCGGCCGCTTCCCGACGCTGTGATCCGACGAACCAAGACCGGCTTCGTCGCGCCGACGCATGCCTGGATCGCCGCCGACAGTCAGGGAGGATCGCGATCTGCGACGGGCGGCGAGCGTTCCCGCAAGGGGAGCGAATCGCGCTTATGGGCGCAGCGCCTTCTCGCCGACGCCCGCGCATGACGATGCCGCGAATGGAGCAAAGCGACGCAGGTTTGGCGGACGACGCCTCGCCCGCGCACGCGCGGCGCGCCCCGGCGGCGAAGGCTTCTGACGAACGCGTCTTGGTGCTCGAAGCGGGACGCGCCGAGAGCAATTACTGGCGGGATCTTTGGAGCTATCGGGAGCTGTTCTTGATCCTCGCATGGCGCGACGTCGCCGTGCGCTACAAGCAGACCGTAATCGGCGTCGCCTGGGCGGTCATCCGCCCGCTGTCGACAATGGTGATTTTCACCGTCATCTTCGGCAGGCTCGCGAAGTTGCCGAGCGACGGCGCGACGCCCTATCCGATCCTGGTGTTGACGGGAATGCTGGCGTGGTTCTTCTTTTCGAGCATCCTTGGCGACGCATCGGACAGCCTGATCGGCAACGCCAATCTGATCGGAAAAGTCTATTTCCCGCGCATCATCCTTCCTGCCGCGACCGCGGTCGTGGCGCTCGTCGACCTCGCGATCAATCTCATCGTCCTGCTCGCCCTGATGGCCTTTTATGGCTTCCTGCCGGGCTGGAAGGTCGCGCTGCTGCCCGCCTTCATCGCCTTCGCCGTAATCGCGAGTCTCGGGCCCGCGTTGCTTATCGCCGCGCTCAACGTCAAATACCGGGACTTTCGGTTCATCCTGCCCTTTGTGCTGCAGTTCGGGCTCTATGTTTCTCCGGTCGGATTTTCCAGCGGCGTGGCGCCTGAGGGCTGGCGGCTCCTTTACAGCCTCATTCCCACGGTCGGCGTCATCGACGGTTTTCGATGGTGCCTGCTCGGCGGCGAGAGCCAGCTCTTCATTCCGGGATTCGTCGAAAGCTGCGTGGTCGCCGGCGCGATCGCCTGGCTCGGCGTCGCCTATTTCCGCAAGGTCGAACGGACATTCGCCGATGTCATCTGAGCGCGCAGGAAGACCGGTTTGAGCGGCGACGTCGTGATCCGCGCCGAAGGTCTCGGCAAGTCCTATCTGATCAGCCACGCCGGCGCCGAGCGCGAAAGATATGTTGCGCTGCGCGACGTTCTGGCCGGCGCGGCGCGCGGCGCCGTGGGAAGGATTCGCCATCGGGCGCGCGGCCCGACCCTTTCAAGCGGCGAGTCGATCGAGGAGTTCTGGGCGCTCAAGGACGTGAGCTTCGAGGTCAAGCGCGGTGAGGTGCTGGGCATCGTCGGCCGCAACGGCGCCGGCAAGTCGACGCTGTTAAAGGTGCTCTCGCGCATCACCGAGCCGACGCGGGGCAGGGTCGAGATCAGGGGAAGGCTCGCGAGCCTGCTCGAAGTCGGCACGGGGTTTCATCCCGAACTCACCGGGCGCGAGAATATTTTTCTCAACGGCGCGATCCTCGGCATGACGCGCGCGGAAATCCGCGGGAAGTTCGATGAAATCGTCGCCTTCGCCGAGGTCGACAACTTCCTCGACACGCCGGTCAAGCGCTATTCCTCCGGCATGTATGTGCGGCTGGCCTTCGCCATCGCCGCGCATCTCGAGCCGGAAATATTGGTCGTCGACGAAGTGCTGGCGGTCGGCGACGCCGAATTTCAGAAGAAATGCCTCGGCAAGATGCAGGATGTCGCGGGCCACGGACGGACAGTGCTGTTCGTGAGTCACAATATCGGCGCTGTAAATGCGCTTTGCTCCAAATGTATGTTGCTTCACTCTGGCCGCAAGAGAATTTTTGGCGATGTGCGATCAGCAACAGAGGCCTATTTAACTGCGGCTATCGAACATGGATACAGCGTCGAATTCTCGAAGCAGGATGCATCGTCGGGAAATTCAGCTGTGGCGGTGCGCGGCGCTCGCATCAGACTTGAAAGTGGACAAGTTTCGGGGTGCGTTGCAATCGGCGAAGGCGTATGGATTGAAATAGATTATGATATTTTACAATCAAATCCGCTGCCACGATTGAATCTTCATCTAATTGCCGAAGATGGCGTACATGCATTCGCTTCATTCGAAAACACGGCAACGCCTCGCGGGATTGGTCGATTCTCGGCGCGCATGTGGATTCCGCCGAATTTTCTCAACGCAATGCGTTACCATATATCGATCTATTTTACTTCTGTCCGGCCTGCGCATTTGCATTTCGCATTGAAGGACGTTCTGACTCTCCAGGTCGTGGACGACATCGATGCAATAGCCCGCCAAGGATATGAGGGTTCATTTCCCGGAGTATTACGGCCAGTAATGGAGTGGATAGTAGATGTTCGGTAGCAGAATTGACAGCGCCGTGACGCTACTCCGGCGCGCCTTGGGAAGAGGAACAAAAAAGGTCATTGGAGCCTTTGGAAATCCACGCAATATTGATCCATGGCATGGCCTCAACGACATTGCGCAGGCTGATCAAGAATTAATTCTTTCAGTTGACAACTATACGATGACCGGCCCGGCGCGGCGTTATCAATTGATCGAAGCGGTCAGATACGTTGTCAAAAACAGAATTCCCGGCGCGGTCGTCGAATGCGGAGTCTGGCGGGGCGGAAGCATGATGCTCGTGGCGCGGACGCTGCTGGACTGCGGCGACACCTCCCGAGACCTCTATTTATACGATACGTTTGAAGGCATGCCGGCGCCGTCGAGCGCAGATAAGGACTGGAGATCGGTCGAAGCGACCCAAATATTGTTGGCTGATGATGGCAACAGAGAAAATAGCTATTTCTGGGCGATCGCCAGCTTGCCCGAAGTGAAACGAAATCTCCTGTCAATCGGCTATCCTAGTAAGCGGATTCACTTTGTCCAGGGAAAAGTCGAACAGACTCTCTCAGAAATTTGCCCCGATCAGATTTCCGTACTCAGATTGGACACTGATTGGTACGAAAGTACAGCGCACGAACTGAAATATTTATATCCAAAAGTATGTCGAGGCGGCGTTGTCATAATAGACGACTACGGCTATTGGCAGGGTTCCAGACGCGCCGTAGATGAATTTTTATCCTTATGCGGCGAACCGATATTTCTAAACAGAATAGACACGTCGTGCAGATGCTTTGTCAGGCCGTGACACTTCGTTTTTCCGGCACAGGGCGATATCGAGGGCCGCGAGCAAGCAGGGTGCGAAACCTTTCCTGGCGCCGCCACTCTGGAGATCCGGATACGATTCTAAAAAAACAGAACGTCGGCGGAGAAATGAAACAGGACATTTATCGTCGTATCGCCAAACGATGGCCTATCAAAACGGTATTGCGGAGATACTATGGGCAGACTGTGTTTCTGCCACGGGCCAGCTATTCCGATATAGCGCTTCGTTGCCTTGGCGAATATGAGCCGGACAATTGCAAAATACTCGTTCAGTTGGCTCTTCCCAAAACCATGATGTTGGATGTCGGCACAAACTTCGGGCTCACGTCAATACCTGTTCTTGTCAATTGTCCGGAGGTTAAGGTGCTTTCGTTTGAGCCCTCGCCAATTGCTCTAAAGTTTCTGCGTCGCACAATGCGTAATGTCTCTTTCAAGGACAGATGGGAGTTGATCGAGCAATGCGCCGGAGCGGAAGTCGGCGCGACCGAGTTTACGCTGTCCGAAGAAACAACCGCCGAATTTGATGGGATACGTCACACCAAGCGCGTCCAATCCCATGAAATGCGCCAAGTGCCGATGACCACCATCGACGCGGAGTGGAAGCGTCGGGCCTATCCAGAAGTGTCCGTGATAAAATGCGATGTTGAGGGCGCAGAAATCGCCGTGCTTCATGGCGCAGTGGAGTGCATCAATCGGACGCGTCCATATATCCTCATGGAATGGAATAGGATCAATATCCAGGCATACAATTTCACGTCGAGTGATTTGATCGGCGTTGTTGAACAATTTGATTACGAAATTTATGCATTGCCCGGAATGATCCGAGTCGCAAATTGCGTTGAGGTTGACTTGCAGGCCTTGGTCACGGAGAGCCTTCTGTTGGCACCGCGCAAAAGACCTCCTGTATCTCAGCGGGCCCAGTAACATATTTAGTGAACGGAATCGTGGAATGACGACCAAGCGTCGCGTGATCCTGGTAAACTATGCGGATGATCGATTTGGACATAAGGGAAACCCATTTCGGGCGGCGCAACGCGCGATGTCGGAATCCGCGCTCGCGCATGGGGTTGATACCGTAATTTCCTGGGACTGGACGATGCTCTCCAGCACCGACTTGTATCGTCAGCGCCAATGTTACTTTGATCGCAGATACCATCTCAACGGCTTCGTTTTTAAGCCGTTTATCGTCAATCACGCCCTACAAGAAATGAACTATGGAGATATTCTTATATATTATGATGCGGGAGATGGGAGTCATTTGTTCGATACAGACATATCGCCACTTGTTGAAATATGTGTCACGAACAATGGCGCCTTGATCCATCAATGGGGAGATACAAATGTAAAATGGACAAAAAGGGACTGTTTCCATTTTATGGAACTCGATCACCCGTCGGCGCATAACGCAATTGCAATGCAAGCGACGTGGTTTGTCTTAGAAAAAAACGAATTCACAATGAGATTGACAAACGAATACCTGCGGTACTCGCTGGATGAGCGGGTTGCGTCTTATCAGAATGATCGAGTGTGCGGGCTTCCGGATTTGCCTGGCTTCGTCGAAAATCGCGGTGATCAGTCAGTTCTTTCTTTATTGGCCTATAAGTATGGACTCCGGACTTTCAAAGGCGCCGGCGGGCAGGACAACAGAGTAGTCGGAAATTTCATACGTTCGCTCACCTTCGCCGGCCGATGCCAGATCGCCGCCAAGCAGCAAGTGCGGCGACTGGCGGTGAAAGCAGGAAACCTAAAACACAGGCTTCGGCGACTCTAAGTCATGACGCCGAGAGTGCTCGTGACTGGATTTGATCTTCCCCACACGGGATCCGCCGGCAGCATTGTGCTCTATCGGCTTCTCTCTGACTGGCCAGCAGATCGCATTCTGGCGATTGGACCTCCTCCTCCGCCCGGCAGCAAGAGACTTGATTGCGAGTTTGTCGAATTCACCCCCTCGTTCGAGAGGTTGAACGCGACCCGGTTTAGGAAGGCGCTGCTGTTTGCCAGACTAAGTCACTTGATCTCCACCGGCCATGTTCCGGTTGGCGGGTTCAAAGCGGATATCGTGCTCAGCGTCATGTCAAATCTCTCGCATGCGATGGCCGCAACCGCCGTCGCCAAGAGAGAGAATATCCCCTTGGTTTGGATCGTGCACGACGATCCGGAGGAATTTAACAAGACCTACAATGTCGGGGATGCGCTGGCGCGGAGAAAATTTCGGGAAATGTATCGCGCAGGCGCAAGCAGGCTTTGTGTGTCTTCGGAGTTAGAATCGACTCTGAGCAGCCGCTATGGCGCTCCAGGACTAACCATGTATCCTTTGCGCAGCGAGACCTTGAAGGCGCGATCGCCAACTCAAAATGCAAATCTAAAAAATCGCGAATATTTGACGATTGGCTACGCAGGAGCGTTGAGTTACGGCTACGGTCTAAGATTAATTGAAATGGCGCCGTTGCTCAGGTCGGCGAAGGCAAAAGTCATCATATATGGATCCAGCCTGGAGACGGCAGAATGTTCGGACGTGCTGATTTCGCAGGGTAGACTTCCTACGCCGGAAGAGGCGTGGGAGCGAATCAAGGGGGAGTGCGATGCTGTGCTCCTGCCATATTGTTATGCGAATCATGGCCATGCGTCGCTCTTGCAGACACATTTTCCAAGCAAGTTGGTCGAATACTTGGCGTTAGGCATGCCGGTCGTGGTGACGGGACCAGATTACGCCACCGGGGTGAAGTGGGCGCAGCGCAATCGGGATTGCTGCGTCCTGGTGACTGAACAAGACGGTCGGGAACTCGTTGAGGCGCTGACACAGTTGAGAGAGAAGCCCGAACTTCGGGTTCGCCTGGGCGAAAGGGCGATCATAGCCGGGACGAAAGAATTCGATCCACGGTCGATTAAGACCGCTTTTGCACGACATTTGCGCGAGGTGACGAAAGGAGAGGCGACTTGTCTGTCGAAAGTGTGCGAGTAGTGCGGCGACGTCCACTCGTAGTGGTCGCTGCGCGCGGGGAGATCGCAAATCTCCGCCTGAGACGACGAACGCTGGCGCAGTGAGCCCTATCCAGCTAATCGACGGTCGTTCCCGGTGAACAAGTCCGCCCTACCGCTTTCCGAGGCCCAATGCAAGAACGTAAGCTGGTGGGAGGAAAATCCCATGACTTACGATTGGGAAAATACGCTGCGACTGACGCCGGGCAGCCGCGAATGGTATGAGGAAATCGACCGGCGCCTTTTCTCCGCCTCCTATTTCGCCAAAGGCGCGGACGGCGCGCCATTCGGGCGCTTCATGAAGCCAGAGCATGTCGCAGAAAGGGACGTGCTCGAAGTCGGTTGCGGCATGGGCGCGCATGCGGCGCTGCTCGCGCGCGCCGGCGCGCGTTTGACGGCGATCGATCTCACGGCCCGCGCCGTCGAATTCACGAAGCGCCGTTTCGAGATTTTCGGACTGGCTGGCGACATCCAGCGCGCGGACGCCGAGAAGCTGCCGTTTCCCGACAAATCCTTCGACGCCGTATGGAGCTGGGGCGTCATCCACCACAGCGCTCGCTTCGAGAATTGCCTTTCGGAAATCGCGCGCGTGCTGCGCCCCGGCGGTCAGTTGATGATCATGGTCTATCATCGTCCGAGCATCGCCTATTACGTCAACAGCGGGCTCATCCGCGGCGTTCTCATGGGGCGTCTGCTGCACAAGACGCTGCAGCAGATTTATGTCGACGCCGGCGACGGCTTTTACGCTCGCACGTTCAACAAGCGCGAATTGCGCGCGCAGCTCGCTTCGGCGTTCGAAAACGTCGAGCTCAACGCGATCGGGCTTAAGGCCGAACTTTTCCCGATCCCACGCATGGGCTTCAAACTCTGGCTGGAAAGCATAACCCCGGACGCGCTCGCCGCCGCCGTGCTCAGCCGGTGGGGATCGATGATTGTCGCCGAGGCCACGCGCCAATAACCGCCGCGCCTCGAACGCCGTGAGTCAAAATCCCGAGAAGATTCTGGTTTTCAGAATCGGCCAGCTCGGCGACATGATCGTCGCTCTGCCGGCGCTGGGGGCGGTGCGCCGATACTGGCCGGATGCGAAGCTGACTCTGTTGTGCGATGCGTCTCCGGGCCGAAAACAGGTGCTCGGCTCCGAGGTATTCGGACCGACCGGATTGTTCGACAGCGTCGAACATTATTTGGCGCCATCCGAGGGCGACGGACGCGTAAGGTCATTCGCTCGATGGCTGAAACTGGTCTTGAGGCTTCGGGCGCAGCGCTTTGACGCCCTCATTTATCTCGCGCCGAGCCTGCGCAAGCGGGAGCAAGTCAGGCGCGACATCGCCTTTTTCCGCGCGGCTGGCGTCAGCCGCGTCTACGGCGCCGGCTATTTTCCGCCGTCCCCGGTCAAAACGCCGGATCGTCCGTTCGACGAAGGTCCGCAGGAGGCGGACCTGCTGCTGGCGCGTCTCGCGGCGGACGGAATCCCCGTCGCTTCGCCTGGCGAGGGCTCGCTCGATCTTATGCTTGGCGACGCCGAAGCCGCCGCGGTCGCCCAATGGCGCGCGACGCTGGCCTCCGACGGCGGTCGGACCTGGGTCGGCGTCGGGCCGGGATCGAAAATGCCGGCGAAGCGCTGGCCGCTTCAGCGCTTTGGGGAAGTCCTCGACAGGCTGATCGCGCGCTACGACACTTGGCCTGTCGTGTTCGGCGGACCGGAAGATCGGCTTGACGGCGACGACCTGCTGGCGCGCTGGGGACGCGGCTACAATGCGGCCGGCGCCCTGAGCGTACGCGAATCGTCGATGGCGCTTAAGAACTGCGCCCTATTCGTCGGCAATGACACCGGCACGATGCATCTGGCGGCGGCGGCCGGGGCGCCCTGCGTCGCGATCTTCTCCGCCCGCGATTGGCCTGGCGCCTGGTATCCCTACGGAGTCGCAAGGCGCGTGTTCCGCGTCCCGCTCGACTGCGAGGGCTGCTATCTCGTCGAGTGCGCCGATCGCCGTAACGAATGCCTCACCCGGATCACCGTTGATGAGGTGATCGCGGGTTGCGAGGAATTCTTGAAGAAGCCGACGATATGCGTCGCGGCCGTCAAGAGCTGACCGGGAAGCGTGACAATCAAGCTTTCGATCTCGGCGATCGTGCCAACCATCGATCGCGCCGCGATTCTGCAGCGCACGCTTTTCTCGCTCGCGGCGCAAGGGGCGCTGCCGGCCGAGCTGATCGTCGTGGATGGCTCGACGGACGACGAGACGAAGGCGGTGGTCGAGCAATGGGGCGCGGACTTCGCGCCGGTCGCGAAGGCGATCTGTCTGCGCGCGACGACGCTGGGCGCCGCCACTCAGCGCAATCAAGGGGTGGCGTTCGCCACGCAGCCTTTTGTCTGGTTTTTTGACGATGACATTCTGTTCGAGCCTGATTGCGTTCCGCGGCTGTGGCGGGCGATCAACTCCGATTCGGCGCTCGGCGGCGTCAACGCGATGATCGTCAATCAGCGCTATCAGCCGCCGGGCCGCGTCAGCCGCATGATGTTCGCTTTAATGAACGGAAGGAACGAGTCGACCTTCGCTGGAAAAGTGCTGGGTCCCGCCGTGAATATTCTGCCCGAAGATCGCGCCGACCTGCCCGAGGTCGTGCCGTCAGAATGGCTTAATACCACCTGTACGATTTACCGCCGCGAAGCGCTGCCCGCCCCGCCCTTCGATTCCCTCTTCGCCGGCTATTCGATAATGGAAGACTTGACGCTGTCCTTGCGCGTCGCAACACGCTGGCGTCTCGCCAACGCGCGAACCGCGCGAATTTTCCACGACAGCCAGCCGGGCGCGCACAAGGCCGACATCGCGGCGCTGGCCGAGATGGAGCTGATCAATCGGCATTACGTGATGACACAAGTGCTCGGCAGAGCGCGCGCGCCGGACTATGCGCGCCTCGCATTGTGGGAAGCGTTCCAATTCGCCTGTAGCGGGAGCAAGGGCGCTCGTCTGTGCGGCAAGATGCGGGCGCTCCGCCAGCTGTCAGGGCCCACGACAACGATGCGCCAAGGCCAAGATGCTCGGTAGGCGATAGGCTTCTTTTGGAACGCGTTCTCAATTCGAATGCTTCGTTGGACTCTTGGCCCATGCTCGTTCGAATGATTTCTTTAGGCGTCGCAGAAGGACAATCACGGCGATGGATTGAGATTGCTTCATCGACATCAACCGTAAACAACCTGCTGGTGATCGGAAATATTCTCATGACGAGAGAAATTTCGCAGACCCTGGAAACTGGCAGGCGAGCGGGCGGCTCGTGTCACGTCTTCACGCCATCGCTTCTGGGTCGCGGCGCGCCGTCTGGCGTTCTGTTTCTCTCAAGTATCAATTTGAGCGCCGATTGAATCTACACCTTCTGTCAGCTCTTGAGAAAGTCGGGCAATTAGAGCGCCCTTGCGGTTATGACTTCATCAACTCCTGATCAAGCTGGCAGATCGTCTGCTCTTTGGACGATCGCCCCATGCGGCGCCGCCATCCGAGCAACGTGCTGAAACCAAAAACGCACGATCGGCGAACCGTCCTGGTCACGGGCGGCGCCGGCTTTGTCGGCTCGCATGCCTGCAAGGCGCTGGCGCGGGCGGGTTATCTGCCGGTCTCCTATGACAATCTCGTCCGCGGACACGCGTGGGCGGTAAAGTGGGGACCGCTGGAGCGCGGCGATATCGCGGATCGCGCCCGTCTCGATGACGTTATTCGCGCGCATCGCCCTTGCGGCGTCCTGCATTTCGCGGCCTATGCCTATGTTGGCGAATCCATGGGCGACCCCGGAATTTACTATCGCAACAACGTTGCCGCCTCGCTGACGCTGGTCGAGGCGGCGAGAGACGCCGGGATCGACAGGTTCGTGTTTTCGAGCAGTTGCGCGATCTACGGTCATCCCGTCGAATTGCCATTGCACGAAGACGCGCCGCAGCGCCCGATCAACCCCTATGGCGCTTCCAAGCTCATGGTCGAGCGCATCCTCGCCGACTTTGGAATGGCGCATGGGATGCGCTCGATCGCGTTGAGATATTTCAACGCCGCCGGCGCCGATCCCGACGGTGAGATCGGCGAAGCGCACATGCCCGAGACGCACCTCATCCCGCTGGCGCTCGACGCCGCCTCCGGTCGCGGCCCGGCGGTAACCGTATTCGGGACCGATTACGACACCCATGACGGGACATGCATTCGCGACTACATCCATGTCTCGGACCTCGCCGACGCGCATGTCAAGGCGCTTCAGGCGATCGAGGCGGGTTCGCCGTCGAGCGCACTCAATCTCGGCGTCGGCCGGGGGTTCTCGGTGCGCCAGGTCATCGATTCCGCCGCGCGCGTCACGGGACGCGACATTCCCGTGCGCTGGGGAGCGCGGCGGCCAGGCGATCCCGCGGCCTTGGTCAGCGACGCGGGCGCTGCGCGGCAGGCGCTGGGCTGGATGCCGCAGTTCACCGACATCAACGACATTGTGCAGACGGCGTGGAACTGGCGCCAATGTCCGCCATCCGCGCAAAACCGATGAGCGAAACCGAAGCGAAAGGCGGAAAAGGCGCGTCCGCCCGCATTCTCATCGGCATCGCAACCCGCAATCGCGCCAATCTATTGCCCAAGGCGCTGGCGTCGGCCTTGTCGCAATCGGCAGTCGGCGTCCAGGTCGCTGTGATCGACGACGCCTCGACCGACGACACTGCGCGCCTCAGGATCGATTTCCCTCAAATTGACTGGACCTTCCGTGCGGCGCCCCAAGGTTGCATGTCGGCGCGAAATGAGTTCATGGGGCGCGAAGTTTTCGACTATTTCGTCAGCCTCGATGACGACGCATGGTTCCTGCAGGGCGATGAGCTGGAAATTGCCCTCGCCGAGTTCGACAAGGATCCGTCGCTTGCGGCCGTCGCTTTCGATATCCTGTCGCCTGACCGAACTCAGGCTCGCCCGCGCGGTGCGGCGCAGCCGGCCGGCATGTTCATCGGCTGCGGACACATGTTGCGCTTGTCCGCGATCCGCATGGTCGGCCACTATGCGCCGACGCCCGGTGGATATGGCGGAGAAGAGAAAGATCTATGTCTGCGTCTCATCGATGCGGGCCGGAAGATCATTCTCCTGCCTGGCGTGCATGTGTGGCACGACAAGACAATGGTCGCGCGCGATATCGCGAGCCAGCACCGCTCCGGGGTCTGCAACGATCTCGCAATGGCCGTTCGACGTGCGCCGCTGGCGCTGCTGCCAGCCATTGTCGCGATCAAACTTGCCCGGCACCTTTCCTATTCCTGGCGCGCGGGCCTGATGACGCCATGCCTGTCAGGGCTCGCGCTGATGGCGGGATCGTTGCCCCTGGTGTGGCGCTGGCGGAAGCCGGTGCGGCTCCGCACGCTTCGCGCCTATTCGACATTGTCGCGGCAGTCGTGACGCTCGAGAGAGTCGAACCGATGCTCCTGCGCGTTCCGCGGGGGCTGGCCAGTCGATTCCGACTGGCGATCTATCGCGCGCTCGGCATGCGCCTGGGACAGCGCAATCGCATGGAGGGCGGCGGTCGCTGTCGGCGGCTGGCGCAGATCGAGATCGGCGACGCTAACGCGTTCACCCAGGGCTGCTGGCTGTGGCCGGAGGATACCGACCATGATGGCGTTCGCATCCGTATCGGCAGCCGCAATTATTTCAACCGCAATCTTATGATCGACGCCTGCGGGCTCGTTGAAATCGGCGACGACAACATGTTCGGCCCGGATGTCTATATCGCCGACAGTAATCACGCCTTCGGGCGCGACGTCGCGCCCGGCCACGCGCCGATGAACAACGGTCGCGTGAAGATCGGCGACCGTTGCTGGATCGGGGCAAAGGCGATCATATTGAAGGATGTAGATCTCGGCGACGGTTGCGTGGTCGCGGCGGGCGCCGTCGTCACCCGCAGCTTCGCGCCCGGAGCCGTTGTGGCGGGCGTTCCGGCGCGCTTGATGAACCGGACCGAATGAGGCCACTTGCGCTCTCGGTAAAGACTTTCCGGATTTGAAGGAGTTATTGGTATGCAAAGTCCGACGCCACGGTGGAAAGTTGCGACATATTGGAGCCATTCATTCATCCCGGAACTTGTCCGGGCGGATGGCGTGGCTTTCGATTTCGGCGCAAACTACGGTGGATTCTCGCACGCCATTGCGTCGTACTGCGCGCGTGTCTTCGCGTTCGAGCCAGATCCGTCCTGGCGCGGGCGCCTTGATTTTCCGCCGAACGTCACCTTGTTCGAGAAGGCGGTCGCTGCGAAGCGAGGCACAATCCGCCTCTATGTCAACACCACGACCTGTTCCTCCCTCCATTACGCGGACGGTCGCCATAATTTGGCGGATGTGGACGCCATTACCCTCGCCGACGCTCTCTCCCTTCACCCCGCCGGCGTAATCGATCTTGTTAAGCTAGACATCGAAGGTGAAGAAGTGCCGGTTCTCGAAGGCGCGGCGGATGAGCTCTTGCAGCGTATTGCGCAGCTGACAGTTGAATTTCACGACTTCCTTGATCCCGCAAGTCGGCCAGCCATTCGCCGCGTAATTGCTCGGATGGAGCGACTCGGGTTCCTTGTGATGAAAATGAGCTGGCACAGCTATGGCGATGTCCTATTGCTGAACCGTGATCTCATTAACGTGCCTTTCCTGCGCAGGTTACATTTAAGCTACGCCCACCGCTACAGCGCGGGCCTCATGCGCATGGCAAAGCGCGCATTCGGCGCGAAGGCGGTCTGAACGCGCCACAGCGGAACTTTGGCGCCGCCAGATTGAGCGCGAATTCCTGCCTAATTGCGCGGGTTGGCCTCAACCGGTCGTCAAATCATAATGCGCTGGCGCAACAAACGGATTCGGCGCGCTGAGCCAAATCAAAGTTTGCGAGGGCCGAGGCTAACGCATAACGACGTACATGGCGGTCGTACGGCGCGGCCGCCTCAGTTGGTTGGTTTACAGCGATTGCTGGATCAAGGCGCGGCAACGATCCTTGACTAAGCACGAAAGTTCGGAGGAGGCCGTCAAGCTATTCGCCATGTTGAATGACATCGACGTACGGCGGCGCCAAGTGTTGCTTGCGCATCCTGGCACACAATATTCCTATCATCTGGCGCGAGAACTGGAGCGGTTGGGCCGGCTGGATGCGTTCCACACCGGCGCGGCGATTAGGAAAAACGGCGCTTTGCAAGAGCTGTTCGCCAGCTTGCCGGCTTGGGCGCGCGAATCATTAGCCAGTCGCTCGCTAGGGGATTTGCCTCCCGAGAAGGTTCGAATTTATCTCCACATCGAAATCAGACTTCTCATGCTTAAACTGTTTGGAGGCGGTTACAGCGAGGCGGCGCTGCATAAACGCAATGAGCGGTTTCAGCTCGCCATTCCGGAGCGAGACATCAGCGCGTCCGACGTTGTCGTCGGCTACGATACCTCGTCATGGCTGCTTGCGCGCCGCGTGAAGCAGAAGAACGGCAAATTCGTTCTCGATCAGAGCATTGGCCATCCGGTCGAGAAGGAGCGAATATTTGGCGTCCTGCGCGATCGTTTTCCGGAGTGGAGCGTCACCTTGCCGCGCAAGGCGGACGCTCATATCGCCGAGGAGAAGGAGGAGCACGAGCTTGCCGACCTTGTGGTGGTTCCGAGCTCTTTCGTGCGCAGAACGCTGACGGCGCAGGGCGTGCCTGAAGAAAAGATCCGGATCATACCGTTTGGCGCGGATCTCGACTGCTTCCGCCCGGCGGAATGGTCGAAGCGGTCAGGACCGATCGTGTTCCTTTTCGTCGGATCGATCTCGGCTCGCAAAGGCGTGCCGATCCTCCTCGAAGCTTGGCGTGAGATGCGGATCAACAATGCCCAATTGTGGCTGGCCGGGCCGGGCGCGGCGCCGAAATCCGCAACCGTCGATTTGCCCGCCTCGGTTCATTTTATGGGACGTAAGGGCCGTTCGGAAATCGCCGAATTGATGCGACGCGCCGACATATTCGTGTTTCCGAGCTTTTTTGAGGGTCTCGCTCAGGTTCAAATCGAGGCGCTGGCGTGCGGCCTGCCGGTGATCAGCACGATTGAAGCTGGCGCGGAAGACCTCGTTCGCGACGGCGCGAATGGGTTTCTCGTTCCTGCTGGAGACGCCGCGATTCTGACAGAGCGCATGCTGCAGGCGGCGACTGACCGTAACTTGCTCGACGCGATGCGATCGACGGCGCGCGCCGAGCGCGATCGGCTGAGTTGGACGATTTATGGCGAGCGCTGGGCGAAGGTCTTGGACGAAATCGTCTGATGCTGGTCATCATCGCAACTCATCCCATCCAATATCACGCGCCGTTATGGCAGGCGCTAGCGAAGGATGGCCGCGTGCCGTTCGAGGTCTGGTACTTCACGAATCATGCCGTAACCGCAAGCCTCGACGCTGAATTCGGCAAATCCTTCGCCTGGGACGTCGATTTGGTGGCCGGCTATCGTCACCGCTTGTTGACGGTCGCGCCCGGCGCGACGCCGACGACGTTAATTCTCTGTCGCACGATCGAGCCGCTCGAACCGATGTTGCGGGCGGCGGGCGCCCGAGCCGTGTGGATTCAAGGCTGGCAGGTGTTGGGATATTGGCAGGCGGCGTGGGCGGCCAAACGGGCTGGGTGCGAGGTTTGGCTGCGCGGGGAAAGCAATGATTTGGCGTCGCCGCCTTGGTGGAAGGCTCCCATCAAACACTTGCTGCTTGGCCGGCTTTTCGCCCGCGTCGACAGGTTTTTGTGCATCGGGGCGGCTAACAGGCGACTCTATAAGCGCTTCGGCGTTCCCGATAGCCGACTCGGCAATGCGCCCTATGCGGTCGATAATGATCGGTTCACTGCGCAGGCGGCGGCGTTGCGTCCACAGAGGAATTCCCTTCGCGCGCGCTGGGGAATCGGCGAGACGGCTTTCGTGGCGATGTTCTGCGGCAAGTTCGTCGCCAAGAAACGTCCGCAGGATCTCGTCGCGGCGGCGAAACTGGCGAGAAGCGACGGATTTGACGTCCATCTGCTGTTCGTCGGCTCGGGCGAACTGGGCGAAGAATTGCGCCGCTCCTGCCGTATCGTCTTCGATGCCGACAAAAGGGGAATTCCTTCGAGCGGCGCGAATGATGAGCGCCCGTCCGCGTCCTTCGTCGGCTTTCTCAATCAGACGGAAATCTCCAAGGCTTACGTCGCCGCCGATTGTCTGGCGCTGCCCTCGGACTATGGCGAGACCTGGGGATTGGTCGTCAATGAAGCGATGGCGAGCGGCCTGCCATGCGTCGTCAGCGATCGTTGTGGATGCGCCGAGGACCTTGGCGTCATCGGCCCAAATCTGATTTTCCCATTCGCGGATATCGACGCTCTGTCCGAGCGCCTCGGGCGGTTGGCCAGCCGCCGGCCAAGAATAGCGCCCGAGGCGCTGGGAGAATTTTCGTTCGACCGCACCGTAAAGACCGTTTGCGCAGCGTTCGAGAGTCTTGCCTCAAGGCGATGACGAATTCCGTGAACGACACCCAGATTGTGAATGACGACAGCTGTCAGAAGGAACATGACGCGCGGTCGTATGCGACAGATTCGAGTCCGGCGCGCGTCGCCGTTATCTGCGGCGCCGGGATCGTGTCGGGCAAGGAGATCATGGCGCTGGAACTCGGCGACGGCTTGCGCGCGCGGGGAGAGGACATCGTGTATGTGACGAGCTTGTGGGGAGACGTAGACTTTGGCCGACGGCTCTCCAGCCGTGCGATCCCGTTCTATAGGATGCGGCTCGGCTTCATCTCGGCTTCGCTCGACCTGAACGCCATCATGATGACTGCAGACCAGCTCATACGGTGGCCGAAGCTTGTATACGACTACGCCCGCTTTCTCAGGCGCGAGAATCCGAAACGCATCATCCACACCAACTGGCATCACGTTCTCATTCTGTGGCCTTTTCTGAAGCCTGGGCGGGATATTTACTGGTTGCACGAGTTGCCGATGGATGATCCGCGGCGGGCGCGGTTTTTCCGCGCGCTGGCGCGGCGCGTTAAGTGTTTCGTGGCGGTCTCCGAGGCGGCAAGCAATGGGCTAAGCCGGATCGGGATTGCGGGAGCCAAGATTTCCGTCATTCGCAACGGGCTTGGAGATCCCGCCGCCGGAACGCCCGCGAGGTCGAGCGCGAGCGCGGGCGGCGATATCGGCATTGTCGGACAAGTCGGCGCATGGAAAGGACACGACGATCTGTTCGAGGCGTTCGCCCTGATCGCGGACCGCCACCGGCACGCGCGGCTTCATATATTCGGCGCCGACGGCGGGGAGAACGCGCGGCGCCTCGTTGCGCGGGCGGAGGAGGTTGGCGTCGCTCGGCGCATCGTCTGGCATGGTTTCGTCGCCGCCAGATCGAACATCTACCCGTTGATCGACATATGCGTGATCCCTTCGCGTGTTGACGAGTCATTTGGCCTTACGGCTCTTGAGGCGGCGTTCTTCGGCCTGCCGGCGATCGCCACCCGGAAGGGCGGTCTGCCAGAAATCGTCGTCGACGGCGAAACCGGGTTTATTGTCGATGCGCAGTCGCCAGCTCAACTGGCCGATCGGCTCGATCGGCTGTTGGCCGATCCGCAGCTGCGTCGCCGGATGGGCGCGGCGGCGCGCGCACGCGCGCAACGGCATTTTAGCCGCGAGCGCTTCATAAGCGATTTCTTGCGCCTGCTCGCCGGTTGAGAATGACACGCACGTCTGAGGCGCCGGCGTGAGGCGCGTTCTTTCGAGTCCCGGCTTTTGTCTGCTGATGGCTTTCGCGTTCTTTCTGATCATGTCGCCATCCTCCACGCCAGAGCTTTGGGCGACGTCGCTCATTGCTTTTGTGGTTGCGCTCATGGCGCTGGGATGGCATCAGGCGCCTCCGGTCCTGGCGTGGTTGATCGCGATCAACATGCTGACGATTTGGGCGGATATTGGCCAGATCGAATTGAACAACATGGGTTGGACGGGCGTTGGCCTCGTCGCCAATCTGCCCGACGCGATCATTCGCAGTTCCTGCGCGATAACATTCGTCGCGATCGGAACGCGATGCGGTCTGTTGCTCGGGCGCAAAATCTTCGGTTATCGCAGCGATGTTATTTGCGACCAGGCCGCGAGCGCCCCCTACTTGTCAATCGGCTCACAAAATTGACCCCATATCGGCGTCCAAAGTTGACCCCTTTGTTGCGCGCATCGTGACGGAAGGAGGGCGTAGCCCGACTGGAGTTACGATGC
>Ga0233425_10005322_pt1 | contig 20444 bp, 17 predicted proteins | sample Watercolumn_Towu_2_FD_181712 | JGI IMG/M metagenome (GOLD analysis project Ga0233425, IMG submission 181712) | Freshwater microbial communities from Lake Towuti, South Sulawesi, Indonesia - Watercolumn_Towuti2014_140_MG | ecosystem: Environmental > Aquatic > Freshwater > Lake | place... | reverse complement strand
CGGCCCGGCCCTTCACCCAGAGCGGGACCAGGCCACGCGAGCTGGTCGCGTTCCCAGCGCAGAGGATCGCCGCGCCCGCGAGAGCCCAGAGAGCGCGGCGCGCCGCGCGCGGGTCGTCGCCGGCGCGTGCGAACAGGAACGAGCCCAGCGCCGCGAGGGCCCCGATCGCGAGGATGGCGCTGCCCCCGCCCAAGCGCTCGAGCAGCAGGGGGCAGAGCGGCGCGCCGAGAGCGGCCCCGAGCAGATCGACCGCGTAGACTCGACCCACGGGCAACGCCGAGCGGGTCAGCGCCGCGGCCACGACCTTGCCCGCGGGGTAGAACGGTAGCGCGATGGCCGCCGCGAAGAACACGAACAGCGGCACCACCGTGGCGACGCTCTCTGCTCGGAGCGGCACTATCAGGAGCAGCACGTAGCTCGCGGGTACCGCCACGGCCATCCAGAAGGCGTCTCTGGAGAGCGAGCGGGCCAATCGTTCCGGTTCGTAGTCCTCGCTCTTCAGGTAGACCGTCACGGCGCCCGCCGTGAGACCGAACAGGCCCATGGCGATCACCAAGAACGCGAGCGAGTACCAGGTCAGGACCGAGAGCAGTCGCGTGTCGAGGACCTCCAGGGCGAGCACCGCAGCGCTCACCACGAAGAGTCCCGACAAGAACGGCCGAGCGCGCAGACGCTCGCTGCTCACCCCTCGTCCTTTGGGTCGCGGGGGCGCACGGGCGGCGGCGGGTGCGAGTGCGACACGCTGGACTGCCGGTGCTCGTAGGCTCGCCGCGAGGCCTCCTGATACAGCACCTTCCCGCCAGGGACGTCCGGGTGCTGCCGCATCAGCTGGATCAGCTTCTGCATGGCCAGCGGCGGTGGGACCGACTCGTCGAACAGCGAGAGCTTGATACGCAAGACCTCGACGGCCGGCGCCGAGCCCGCCTCTTCCAGCTCGGTCCGCGCCGCCTCGAAGTCGCCCGCGTCGATCATCTCGTCGATGGCGCGGAGGTGGTCGGGGAGCTCGGACATGGGGCCGTGCGGGCAGTCTATTGAAGCTCGGCGACGCGAGTAAAGCACCTCACCCGAGGCCGTGGTGGAGCCGGCTTCGGCGTGGTACGGTCTTCGGCCTGCGGGGGCTGCCCGAGCAGCGTCCCTTCGAGGCGAGCGTGAACGACAGCAAAGGCCGTAAGAGCGGGTCGAGCGACTCCCCCCCGCCCGACCTCAAGCGGGAGCGGGACGAGCTGCTCCACAGCATCTCGAAGGGCACGCGCATCACCGAGGAGTTCGCCCGCGAGCACGAGCGCCTCGAAGCACGCCTCCGGGAGCTCGAGAGCGAGAACGCGAGCCTGCGCGCGAAGGTCGAGGCCGACTCCGCCGTCCGCGAGCTGCTCGAGAAAATCGAGCGGCTCGAGACCGACAAGCGCGAGCTCCTGTCCCGGTTCCATGCAGCCGAGGCCGCGTCCACCGAGGTCAGCGCTCGGGTGCAAGAGATCGAGGCGGAGTTCGCCAACCTGGCCAACCTGTTCGTCGCCTCGAACCAGCTCCACGGCAGCCTCTCGCCGCGCGGGGTGATGCGGCGCATCAAGGAGGTGTTGGCACAGCTGGTCGGGGCCGAGCGCTACTGTCTGTACCTGGCGGGCCCGGACAAGCACGAGCTCGTGCCCATCGCCTTCGAGGGTGTTTCGGGGGACAAGGTCTCGCCCATCCCGGTCGACCGAGGGCCCATCGGCGATGTGTTCCGGAGCGGCTCGGCTGCAGTGAACGAGGATCGCGACCCGAGCCAAGGCAGCCACGACGCCCCCGCCGCCGTGATCCCGCTCAGCGTGGACGACCAGCGCGTCGGGGTCATCGCGATCTTCAGCACTCTGTCGCAGAAGAAGCGCTTCGACACCATCGACTTCGAGCTCTTCAAGCTGCTCGGGCAACACGCGGCTGCTGCGCTCGTGAGCGCGAGCCTGTTCGCCCACGCGGACCGCAAGTTCCCTGGACTCGAGTCCTTCATCGACCTCAGCGTGTGAAAATGGCGGAATACTCCTGCTTGATTGTCGAAGACTCGCCGATGATGCGGCAGCTTCTGGTGTTCGCTCTGGCCCGCGTGAAGAACTTGCGCGTGACCGAGGCGGACGACGGAGTCGACGGGCTGCGCAAGCTCGCGTCGGCTCGGTACGACATCATCGTGACCGACATCAACATGCCCATCATGGATGGGCTGAAGCTGGTGAAGCGGGTGCGCAGCGACCCGGTGCACAAAGACACTCCGATCGTGATCATCACGACCGAGGGCTCTCACGAGGACCGCCAGCGGGCGCTGCAGCTCGGGGCGAACGCCTACATCACGAAGCCCATCCAGGCGCCCCAGGTCATCGCGACCGTGAAGGAGCTCCTCAAGATCGAGTGAGCGTGTGGGTCAAGATCTGCGGTGTCACCTCGGTCGAGGACGCCGAGCTCGTGGTCGCGGCGGGCGCCGACGCCATCGGTCTGAACTTCGTCCCTGGCTCGCCGCGCTGCATCGACGTCGAGCGCGCCCGCGCCATCGCGCATGCGTGTCGCGGGCGCGCCGAGTTGATCGGGGTGATCGCGAACCTCGCGTTCGACGCGGCTCGCCGGCTACGGGACGAGCTGGGCCTGACCGCGCTCCAGCTCCACGGTGACGAGCCCCCGGAGCTCTTGGCCGCGCTCCTTCCCGCAGCGCTGAAGGCGTTGCGCATCGGCGACGCGAGCGACGCGGCCGCGGCCGAAGCGTTCGGTGGCGACCGGCTGCTCGTCGACGCCAAGGTGCAGGGCGCCTTGGGCGGCAGCGGGCGCAGCGTCGACGCGGAGCTGGTACGCCCGCTCGCGGAGCGGCGTCGTGTCATCTTGGCCGGAGGCCTCCGCCCCGAGAACGTCGCCGAGCGGATCGCGGCGGTCGGCCCCTGGGGTGTGGACGTGGCGAGCGGCGTGGAGAGCGCGCCGGGCGTGAAGAGCGCAGCGGCGGTGCGAGCCTTCGTCCGAGCAGCACGCGGCGGCGAGACGCGCTAAGGTCCGGCCGTGTCGCGCGCCTGGGTCGGCCTCGCGTTCCTGAGCCTCGGCTGTGGCTCGCCGTCGCTCACGGGCGGGGAGACCGCGCCTTCGGGGCGCGAGCCGCCGGCGCGACGCATCGCGAGCTTCCTCACCACTGGGTGCGTGGACTCCGCCGGCGGGCCGCTCACGCACCGCGCGCGCGTGTTCTTGACCGAGGACGCCGCCAAGCGGCGCGTGCTGGTCGTGGCACGAGCGAGCCAGGACTCCCTGGTGTTGCGCGACCCGCGCTCGGAGGCGAAGGAGAGCGTCTTCCAGGCCATCCTCGAGGACACGGCCGGTGTGCGCGTGCTCCACGACTACCGTCTGCCCGAGCAGGGTGGTGCTGGGCGCATGGCCATCACCACGAGCTTCACGGAGTCGCCCGCCAAGCCGGGTCAGGTCTCCGCGCAGGTGGGGCGCTTGGCGTTCGCGTGTCGGCTCACCCCCGAGGAGAGAGCGCCGTGACCCGTCCGGGGTACTTCGACGAGTTCGGCGGGCGCTTCGTGGCGGAGACGCTGGTGCCCGCCTTACTCGAGCTCGAACGGGCGTTCCACGAGGTGATGCTCGGGGAGGCGTTCCAGCGCGAGTGGCGCGGGATGCTCGCGTCTTACGTCGGGCGTCCGACCCCGCTCTGGCGCGCGGAGCGCCTCGCGCGCCAGCTGGATCCGAGCGGAAGCGCCATCGAGGAGCTGTGGCTCAAGCGCGAGGACCTCTGCCACACCGGTGCGCACAAGATCAACAACGCGCTCGGGCAAGTCCTGCTGGCCAGAAGGCTCGGCAAGGCGCGGATCATCGCCGAGACTGGCGCGGGTCAACACGGCGTGGCGACCGCCACCGCCTCGGCGGTGCTCGGGCTCCCCTGCGAGGTCTACATGGGCGCCGTGGATGTCGCCCGCCAGGCGCCGAACGTGGCGCGCATGAAGATGCTGGGCGCCAAGGTCATTCCCGTCGAGAGCGGCTCCCGCACCTTGAAAGACGCGATGAACGAGGCGCTGCGCGACTGGGTCACGAACGTCGCGGGCACGCACTACTGTGTGGGCTCGGCGGCGGGCCCGCACCCCTACCCGACGTTGGTCGCAGAGCTGCAGCGCGTGATCGGCGACGAAGCCCGCGCTCAGTGGCGCGACGGCCCCGGCGGGTCGCCCGACGCCGTCGTGGCGTGCGTCGGCGGTGGCTCGAACGCCATCGGGATGTTTCGCGCCTTCATCCCGGACGACGTCGCGCTCTGGGGCGTCGAGGCCGCCGGTGAGGGCCTCGACACCGACCGCCACGCGGCCACGCTCACGCGCGGTCGGGTCGGCGTGCTCCACGGCGCGAAGACGCTCGTGCTCTCGGATGACCACGGCCAGATCCTCGAGGCTCACTCGGTGAGCGCGGGGCTCGACTACCCCGGTGTCGGGCCCGAGCATGCCGCGCTCGCGCGCTCCGGGCGCGCGCGCTACGTCACCGCCACGGATGCCCAGGCCATCGCGGCGGCACATCGGGTCGCGCTGACGGAGGGGATCCTGGTCGCGCTCGAGACCGCGCACGCCTTCGCGGCCCTGCCGGCCATCGCGCGCGCCGAGGCTGAACGGCTGGGCCGACCCGCGCGCATCGCGCTGTGTCTGTCCGGCCGCGGCGACAAGGACCTGGCGACGCTCGAGGAGCGCTCGGGATGAGCATCGAGCGACTCGACGAGTGCTTCTCGAGGTGTCGGGCCGAGGGCAGACCGGCGCTGGTCATCTACCTGACTCTCGGAGATCCGAGCCTGGACGACTCGCTCGCGTGCGCTCGGGCCGCGCTCGCGGCCGGCGCGGACGTGCTCGAGCTCGGCGTGCCGTTCAGCGACCCGACGGCGGACGGTCCGGTCATCGCCGCCGCGGCCCAGCGTGCGATCCGCGCTGGAGCGACGCTGACCGCGGCGCTCGAGCTGGCCAGGCGCTTGCGGGCGGAGAGCGCCGCGCCCCTGGTGCTCTTCACCTACCTGAACCCGCTCATCGCGTTCGGTGAAGCTCGCCTCCCCGCAGCGCTCGCGGAGGCGGGCGTCGACGCCGTGCTGGTGGTCGACCTGCCGCCGGAGGAGGGCACGTCGTTGCGCGCCGACCTCGGCCGGTCCGGCATCGCGCTGATCCCGCTGGTGGCACCAACGACGAGCGAGGAACGCGAGGCGAGCGTGCTGTCTGGGGCGTGTGGTTTCGTCTACTACGTCTCCGCGACGGGGGTCACGGGCCTCGGGGACGCGCCGCTCGCACGGGCCGCGGAGCGCGCGCGTGCCATCGCCGCGCGTGCCTCCCTCCCGGTCGTGGTGGGTTTCGGCGTCGACTCGGTCGACAAGGCGCGCGCCCTGGCCCGAGCGGGGGTCGACGGCGTCGTGGTCGGCAGCGCGGTGGTCAAGGCCATCGCCGTCGCGACCGACCGCGAGACCCGGTCGCGCGCGGTCACCGAGCTGGTAACGAGCCTGCGAGCGGCGCTCGGGTTGCCCTGAGGGCCCGGGTGCGCTGAAATGGAAGCCTGTGAGGCTCTTCGCACTCTTGCTCGGGGTCGGGATCGCCGTCGTCGCTTGCGCGGGCAGCACGGAAGGCGACGGGGGTACGCCGAGCGGCGGCAGCGGCGGCGCGGCCGGCGGCAGCGGTGGCGCGACCGGTGGCAGCGGCGGCTCGCAGGTCTTCCCGAGCTGCAACGACGGGGCGAAGGGTGACACCGAGACGGACGTGGACTGCGGCGGGACCTGTCCCCCCTGCGCGGACAAGAAGGCGTGCAAGGCCATCGACGACTGCCTGTCCAAGATCTGCACGCAGGGCGTGTGCGGAGGCTGCACGCCCTCGTCGCCGTGCCCGAACGCGCTGGCGTGCGTGGCCGGCATCTGTCAGCCGTGCACCAGCAACTCGGACTGCGCGACCGGGCAGGCCTGCAGCGCGGGCAAGTGCGGCGCTTGCGGCGGCAGCGGCGCCTGCGCCGCGGGGCAGGCGTGCGTCGGCGGCAAGTGCGGGCCTTGCGAGAAGAGCGCGGACTGCGGCGGTGGTCAGGTCTGCGACGCCGGCAGCTGCAAGCCCTGTGCGAGCGCCGGGCAGTGCGCGCCGGGGCAGGTCTGCCAGAGCGGCGCGTGCGGACCGTGCGCGAAGACCGGCGACTGTCCCAGCGGGCAGGCCTGCGTCAAGGGCGCCTGCGGCAACTGCACGGGCAACTCGGACTGCGAGCCCGGCCAGGCCTGTGTCGGAGGCGTGTGCGGCCCGTGCAGCAGCGGCGCTCAGTGCAGCTCCGGCCAAGCTTGCGTGAGCGGAAAGTGCGGCGCCTGCTCCAGCACCGCCGACTGCCCCAAGGGGCAGGCCTGCGTCGCCGGCACCTGTGGGGCTTGCACCCTGGCCAGCCAATGCGGAGGCACCGATGCCTGCGTGAACGGCGCGTGCACGCCGTGCACGGTCAGCTCTCAGTGCGGCTCGGGGAAGGTCTGCGACTTCGGCCGCTGCCTCGAGGGCAAGGAAGTGCAGATGTACCAATGCCCGCCGTCACAGAGCTTGGGCGGCGGCGCTTGGGGCTTCTACGGTTGTCAGGGTCACGTCGCCAGCACACCGACGTGCACCATCACCGAATACCCGAGTAGCCAGGCCTTCAACTGCACCGCCATCGGCAAGCTGGCGTTGGTCACGGCGACCGCCGCTGCTGCCCCGGGCACGACGCAGGTCGCGATGTACCAGTGCCCGCCGTCGCAGAGCCTGGGCGGCGGCGCTTGGGGCTTCTACGGGTGCCAGGGGCAGCTCGCGAGCACGCCGACTTGCACCATCACGGAGTACCCGAGCAGCCAGAGCTTCAACTGCACGGCCGCGGGGAAGATCTCGCTGGCGTCTTCGCCGCCCGCTCCGCCGCCTGGGGGCAAGGTGGTCGCGATGTACCAGTGCCCGCCGTCGCAGAGCGTGGGCGGCGGCTCTTGGGGTTTCTACGGCTGCCAGGGCCAGCTCGCGAGCACGCCGACCTGCACCATCATCGAGTATCCGACCACTCAGAGCTTCAACTGCGCTCCGGCCGGCTCGATGGTGCTCGGGCCGTGATGCGGGTAGTCGGGGGTCCGGCCGCTGACGTAGAGTCTCGGCATGGATCCCCGGCAAGCGGACCTCGAAACCAAGCTGCGGAACCTCGAGAAGCTGCTCGCGCCCGGAGTGGACGCCGCGAAGCTGTTCGAGGCGGCCGAGGCCACCGCGCTGGCCCTCGAGTTCCGGGACACCGACGCGATGATCGGCCTCGAGCCGGTCGCGGGCGAGGTCATCGAGCACGCCCGCGCCCTGGTCCGTGAGGCGCGCGAGCGCGCGGTCGGCGCAGGCGTGCCGGAGGCCTGCTTGGCGGCGGCCGAGGCCATCTGGCTCGCGCGCGACGAGCGGCGCGCGCGAGACGCCGTGGAGCTCGCGGGCCGCGCGGTCGAGGAGCCTCGTGCGCGCTACCTGCTCGGCTTGTTTGCGTTCCACGGCTTCGGTCAGAAGAAGAGCCTGGAGCACAGCTTCGAGCTCCAGCAGAAGGCGGCGGAGCGGGGCCACGCCGACGCGATGTTCGAGCTCTACGCGATGCTGTCACAAGGCCTGGGCTGCAAGGCAGACGTCGCGCGTGCTCTCGAGTGGTGCGAGCGGGCGGCGGAGGCCGGCAACGCGCGCGCCATGGCGAACCTCGGCGGCATGTACGCGACGGGCAGCGGCGGGCGCGCCGCGGACTCGGAGAAGTCAGTGTATTGGTACGCCCGTGCCGCCCGCGGGGGGCATGGTCGCGCGGCAGCGACCCTGGGCGTGATGTATGCGCTCGGCTCGGGCGCGCCGCGCTCGGTGGTGGACGCTACCCGCTACTTCGGCATGGCCGAAGAGATGGGCTTCGACTGGCGTGGCTTCGCCGAAGCCGCCGGCGTGGACCTGCACGACCTCTTGCGCGTCACCCTGGCGCCGCCCCCGAGAGCGCCCGGCGGTACCGGCAAGCTTCCCCCGCTTCCGAAGCTCCCGGGCGCGCCGAAGGCGCCGGGCTTCGCCGCGCCGGCGACCGCCAAGACCCGGGCTCCGAAGAAGGAGCCAGCGCCTGCCGAGCCGACGGCGATGGCAGCAGCGAGCGCGCCCGCGAAGAAGAAGGCCCCCGCGAAGAAGAAGGCCCCCGCGAAGAAGAAGGCCCCCGCAAAGACGAAAGCCCCCGCGAAGAAGTCGCGGCGAGCCTGAGCGCCACACCGCAGACAAAGAAACGCGCGCCCGACGCGAACGCCGGACGCGCGTCTCGCCTAGGCGGGCTCAGGGCCTGATGAGCTTCATCGCGCCGTGGCAGCTGCTGGCGTTGCAGGTCGCTGCCTGGATGGACTTCGTGTTCATCGTCTTCTCGGCGGCGGCCGAGCGCATGCGGATCTCCGCGGTCGCCCAGGCCGGTGCCGTCTTCCCTTGAGCGTCCACGTAGAACAGGCCGTTGCTGTCCGTACAGGCGTAGTGCAAGGTCGTGCCGTCCTTGACGCCGATCTCCACCTTGGCCGCAGGGGTCGTGCCGCCGGTCTCGTAGACCGCGCCGCCGAAGAGCCAGTTCTTGCCGGACGCAGCGCCGCCCTGCTTGTGACAGTTGATGCAGTCGCCCAGGGCTCCGCTGTGGCCGGTGGGTGAGTTCTTCGTCGGTGTGCAGCTCGCGTTGTACGGGGCCGCCCAGAAGCCGCTGCCACCACCGGTGCCACCCGTCGCGCCGCCGGTACCACCGGTCGCGCCGCCGGTGCCGCCGGTCGCGCCGCCGGTACCACCGGTCGCGCCGCCGGTGCCGCCTGTCGCGCCACCCGTGCCGCCGGTCGCGCCGCCGGTGCCGCCAGTCGCGCCGCCCGTGCCACCCGTCGCGCCGCCCGAGCCGGCCGTGCCGCCACCCGAGCCGGCCGTGCCGCCACCCGAGCCGGCCGTGCCGCCACCGGTACCGCCGGTCGCGCCGCCGCTGCCGCCGGTCGACCCGCCCCCGGTGCCGCCGCTCGAGCTGCCACCACCGTCGTCGTCACCGCCGCAACCCGCGAGGGCGACAATCGCAACTGCCGAAGCCAACCAAAGTATCTTTCGCATGAACTGACCTCCTCGAGCCAAGCTCGGAACGCCCACTAGTAGCAAGTGTACCCGGTGTGGCGCCAGTTAAGGCGGCCCGTGCGCGCAATCTCTGCGCTCCCTCGGCCTGGGACCCGACCTAGCGCGCGCCTCCGCGGGCGAGCGACCCCAAGCCCACGGCCCGCTAGGATGGGCCGTGGCGAGGGAATCCACGGAGATCCGGGAGCCGCTCGGCGAGGCGCTCGACGAGCAGCTCCGTGCCGTCGAGCTCGCGGTGCTGCGCGTCTGGCAGGTCACCGCCGCTGTGGGGATCGTCTTCGCGCTGGTCGTCGCCTTCACGCTGTCCCGCGCCTTGGGTCTCGGCACGGCGACCGTCGGAGCGGTGCTCTTCGCCTGGTTCACCCTCACAGCCAGCGTCGTCCGGCGGGGCAAGCCCGCCGCCTCGTTCACCATGGTCTCCACCGTGGCCGAGAGCCTGATCCCCTGGATCACCCTGCTCCTGCTGGTCCGTGTTCAAGGTGCCGGGTATGCGCTGGGCTCGTGGCTGCCGCCCATGCTGTTCGCGGCGCTCATCGTGGCGGCTGTCGCGCGTCTCCGCCCAGTCATTCCGCTGGTGGTCGGTCTTTCGAGCGCCGCGGCCTTCCTGACTCTGTATTTCGTCTCCGCTCGCCCCGCCCTCGACGCGAGCCAGATCCGCGAGCCGCTGTTCGGCATCGGCATGCAGCTCTCTCGCGCGACGTCGTTGGTGTTCGCCGGTTTCCTCGGCATGCTCGTGGCTCGCGGACTGCGTGGCGCCATCGGTCGCGCGGAGAGCGACGTGCGCTCGAAGGACCTGTTCGGCAAGTACAGGATCACGAGGCAGATCGCGTCCGGTGGCATGGGCGCCGTTCACGAGGCCATCTACTGCCCGGAGGGTGGCTTCGAGCGTCGCGTCGCGATCAAGCGGGTGCACCCCCACCTGGTGGAGCAACCGGAGTCCATCGACGCATTTCGCCAGGAGGCCGAGCTCTCGGCGCGCCTCGTGCACACCAACATCGTCCAGGTCTTCGACTTCGGCCGCGTCGGGGAGACCTATTTTCTGGCCATGGAGTACGTGGACGGCTTGACCCTGCAGTCGTTGCTGCGCCGCGCCTTCGCGGCCAACCTGCCCATCCCCCTCGACGTCGTGGCCCACATCGGGCGGGAAGTGCTGTCGGGCCTGTGCTGCTCGCACGAGGAGGCGCGCGGGGGCGACGGTTCCCCGCTGCGCATCATCCATCGCGACTTGAGCCCCGCCAACGTGCTCGTCTCGAAGTCCGGTGAAGTGAAGATCTCCGACTTCGGCCTGGCGCGCGCGCTCAGAGACGCGGAGTCCGCGCGCACCAAGCACGTGGCGGGTCACGTCGGCTACATGGCTCCCGAGCAGGTGCTCGGGCATCCGCTCGACCCGCGCTGCGACCTGTTCGGGCTCGGCGTCGTGCTCTGGGAGCTCTTGGCGGGCAGGCGCTTGTTCCTCCGTGAGAACGAAAGCGCGACGCTGTTTGCCATGGTGACGGACCCCGTCCCGGCGGTCTCCGCATTTCGCAGCGAGGTGGACGCGACCTGGGACCGCTTCCTGGACCACGCCTTGGAGCGCGACCCCGACCAGAGATTCGCTTCGGCGAGCGAGATGGCGGCGGCGCTCGATGCCATGGCGCCGCCGCTCGGTCGTCAAGGCAGCGAGGCGCTCGCTCGTCTGGTCGCCGTCGTGCTCGAGCTCCCCGAACGCCGGAAGAACGCCGACTCGGAGGCCGTGACCCGCGTGGACGCAGCCCCGACCGTGAGCTCGGTCTGAGGTCGCCCCGCACGATGGCGGACGGGGCCGGCTCGCGCCGACCCCATCGTCTTCACTCACTCCGCCGGCTCGGGCTCCGGCTTCTTGGTCGGCGTGGGCTCACCACCGGAGTGGATGCGCATGCCGTAGAAGCTCCGGTACACGAACGTCACCGTGATCGCGAAGAACACGACCGCCAGCACCAGGCTGGTCTCGCGGCCGAACTGCAGCGCCATCTCGACGGCCAGGAGCCCGAACAGCGTGGTGAACTTGATGATGGGGTTCATCGCGACGCTGGAGGTGTCCTTGAAGGGGTCGCCCACGGTGTCGCCCACGACGCAGGCGTCGTGGAGGGGCGAGCCCTTCTCCTTGAGATCGACCTCGACGACCTTCTTGGCGTTGTCCCAGGCTCCGCCGGCGTTGGCGAGGAAGAGCGCCTGGAACAGGCCGAAGAGCGCGATGCTGATCAGGTAGCCGATGAAGAAGAACGGCTCGAAGCAGGCGTAGGCGAGGGTGCCGAAGAACACGGCCAGGAAGATGTTGAACATGCCCTTCTGCGCGTAGGTCGTGCAGATCTCGACGACCTTCTTGCTGTCGGTGATGCTCGCCTTGGTCACGCCCTCGAGCTTGATGTTGGCCTTGATGAACTCCACCGCGCGGTACGCGCCGGTGCTCACGGCCTGGGTCGAGGCGCCGGTGAACCAGTAGATCATCCCGCCGCCGGCGATCAGACCGAGCAGGAAGGGCGGGTGAAGCAGCGAGAGCTTCTCCAGGTTCTCCTTCAGGCCGTTGGTCAGGACGACCATGATCGAGAAGATCATGGTGGTCGAGCCCACGACGGCGGTGCCGATCAGCACCGGCTTGGCCGTCGCCTTGAAGGTGTTCCCGGCGCCGTCGTTCTCCTCGAGCATGTGCTTGGCCTTCTCGAAGTCGACCTTGAGCTTGAAGTCCTTCTCCAGCTCCTCCTCGATGCCCTCGATGGTCTCGATGGTCGAGAGCTCGTAGACGCTCTGTGCGTTGTCGGTTACGGGGCCGTAGCTGTCCACGGCGATGGTCACGGGGCCCATGCCCAGGAAGCCGAAGGCCACCAGGCCGAAGGCGAAGACGGCCGGAGCCATCATGATGGTCTCTAGCCCCATCGTGCTCACGTAGTAGCTCGCGCCCATCAGGACCAGGAGCACGATGCCCATCCAGAAGGCGCTGAAGTTACCCGCGGTCATGCCCGACAGGATGTTGAGCGAAGCGCCGCCCTCGCGGCTCGAGGTGACCACCTCGTCGACGTGCCGGCTCTCGGTGCTGGTGAACACCTTGATCAGCTCCGGGATGATGGCGCCGGCGAGGGTGCCGCAGCTGATGATGATGCTGAGCTTCCACCACAGCGTGGTGTCCCCGCCCAGGTTCGGGATCAGGAGGTACGAGACCAGGAAGGTCAGGCCGACGCTGACGACGGAGGTGAGCCACACCAGCACGGTGAGGGGCACCTCGAAGTTGAACTTGTCCTTCGAGCCGAGGGTGGCCTTCTGGTAGCCCTCGTTGGCCAGGTAGGACAGGCCGCTCGCCACCACCATCATCACGCGCATGGCGAAGATCCAGACCAGCAGCTGGACCTGCAAGAGCTCCTGCGGCACCGCCAGCAGGATGAACGTGATCAGCGCGACGCCGGTCACACCGTAGGTTTCGAAGCCGTCCGCGGAGGGGCCGACCGAGTCGCCGGCGTTGTCGCCCGTGCAGTCGGCGATCACGCCCGGGTTGCGCGCGTCGTCTTCCTTGATCTTGAAGACGATCTTCATCAGGTCGGAGCCGATGTCGGCGATCTTGGTGAAGATGCCGCCGGCGATGCGCAGCGCCGAGGCGCCCAGCGACTCGCCGATGGCGAAGCCGATGAAGCACGGTCCCGCGTACTCGCGGGGGATGAAGAGCAGGATGGCGAGCATGATCAAGAGCTCGACGCTGATCAGCGCCATGCCGATGCTCATGCCGGCCTTCAGCGGGATGGCGTAGAGCGGGAAGGGCTTGCCCTTGAGGCTGGCGAAGGCGACGCGGCTGTTCGCGTAGGTGTTGATGCGGATGCCGTACCAGGCCACGCCGTAGCTGCCGGCGATGCCCACCAGGCTGAAGAACAGGATGATCGCCACGCGCTCGATCGGGAACTTCTGCAGGACGCCGAAGTACACGACGATGATCGCGCCGATGAAGATCTCCAGGATCATGATGAACTTGCCCTGGGTGACCAGGTAGGTCTTGCAGGTCTCCCAGATCAGGTTGCTGATCTCCCGCATCGACTTGTGGACCGGCAGGTTCTCCACCTGCTTCAACGTGATGAAGGCGAACGCCAAACCGAGCAGGCAGACGACCAGACCGCCGTAGAGCAGCCCCTTGCCGCTCATGCCGAGCATCTGGACCTTCTCGAGGTCGGGCAGCACCAGGTTGGCTTCTCCGCCGCCCTTGTGGCCGCCTTCGGTGGCCCAGGCCATGCCGCTCACCAGGAAGGTGGCGAGCAGCGTCGTAAATGCAGTGAGAGCGATCGTGGCTTTGTGCAGCGCGCCACGGGCAGACCAAATAGACATCTCGTTCAACCTCCGCTTTCGCGGAGGCGAGCTTCCACGTCCGGGCGACGGACCGAGCACCATTGGGGCAGCTCGGGTCGTCGTTCGAAGCGCTTGGCCTCGCCTCGCTCCCCCTGGGTAGGGGGATGAAACTGGGCGCGCTTTAGCAGAGTCCGGGGCGGTAGCCAATGGGTGTCGTGCAGCCGCCCACTAAGTGGGTGAATGTAGGCAAATTCCGTGGATCCGTTGGGGTCAGCGCGAGAGCACCAAAGCCAGGACGAAGGCAGCGTAACCGGCGACCAAGAGTGCGCCCTCGCTGCGCTGGATCTTGCGCGAGGTGCGCATGCTGATCGCGGCGACGATGGACATGGCGCCAAGCGCGATCAGGTCGAGGCGCACCGACGAGAGCGGGACCGCGACCGGGTGAGCGGTCGCGGCCACGCCCAGGATCAGGAGCACGTTGAAGATGTTGGAGCCGAGCACGTTGCCGACGGCAATGGCGGATTGCCCGCGGAGCGCAGCGACGAGCGAAGCCGCCAGCTCCGGTAGGCTCGTGCCGACGGCCACCACGGTGAGGCCGACCAGCCGCTCGCTCATGCCGAGGGTGCGAGCCAGCCCGACCGCTCCGTCGACGAAGAGCTTGCCGCCTCCGAGCAGCACGCTGAGCCCCATCACCAAGAACGCGACGAGGGCGAGCCGTGACTCTTTCGGCGGCGGCTCGGACTCGGAGTGGCGCGGCGCGCCCTCCGGATTGACGGCTCTGAGCGTGACGCGGGTGAACCAGATCGCGCCGAGCACGAGCAGGATGCCCTCGACGCGCCCGATGCTCCCGTCCCACAAGGCGAGCGGCAGGGCGGCGGTAGAACCGAGCATGATGGGCAGCTCGCGCTTCATCAGGCCCGCTTGCACTTGGGGCGGTGCGATGATGGCCGTGAGCCCCAGGATGAGCCCGATGTTCGCCACGTTGGATCCGACCACGTTACCGAGCGCGAGCGCGCTCTTGCCGCCGACGGCCGCGACCGTGCTGACGACCAGCTCGGGCATGCTGGTGCCGTAGGCCACCACGGTGAGGCCGACGGCCAGGGGCGAGACCCCCATGGCCCGCGCCAGACCCCCCGCGCCGCGGACCAGCCACTCCGCGCCGAAGTACAGCCCCACCGAGCCGAGGAGCAGGAACAGCAGATGCTGGGCCACGGGCGCATGAAAGCCGCCGCCCCGTCGGCGCGCAAGCTCAGCGCCGCGCGAGGAGCCGCGCCGCGCTCGAGGACGTGTCGAAGGTGAGGCCCACCGTCGCCGTGACACCCAGGCGTTGACCACCGAGCGTGCGCTCCTCGGTGAGCGCCGTGGGCCCGAGCGGGCCTCCGTTCGTCACGTAGGCCACTCGGGCTCGGGCGAGGTCGTGACCGTAAAATGTGTCGACCCCGAGCTCGAGGTGCAGCCGGCCGGTCGAGGGAAAGACGTACGACGCGCTCATGTGTGCGGCCGCGTAGGGCAGGGTCGCGGCAGCGCCGCGGCTGCAGAACGTCTCGCAGCCGAGCCCGGCGTACGAGTCGCTGCCGATGACCCCGCGCAGGCCGAAGCGCGCGCCGCCATCGGTCTGGAGGACCGCGCCCAGGGACATGCCGAGCGCGGCGTAGCCACCGCCGCGTACGGGAGTGCCGAAGTCGCCGACGATGGCCGGCTCGAACCAACGGTACCGGTAACCCACCACGAGCGACTGCGCGACGACGTCGCCGAGCACCGCGTCGTGAGCGTATCCGGGGCCGGCCGCGACATGGACGTCCTGCTTCGAGGCGCGTTGGCGCGTTGGCGCTCCGCCGTCCACGTCCGCGTCCGCGGCGCGCGCCTGCGTCACGAACGAGAGGGCGGCGGCCAGCGGCAAGAGCCGGGGGATCATGCTCTGCCCTCGAGCATCCTCCGTGCCAGACCGGTGCGACCGCGCATTCGCGGGCTTTCGGGCCGAGATCCGCGCGCCGCGACGCCGCTGTCATGCCCCAAGGCGTTTCGGCGTGTTGCGTCTCATTCACAGGTATCTTGTCGCCCGTGCGTTCCGTCCTGCTCCTGATGCTCAGCGTCGCGGGTTGCGCTCGTGGTGGCGCCAGCGCACACGGCAGCAGCGTCGACGTACCGGGGGTCGAAGGCGCTGGCGCGACGGGGACGCGCGGGCCACGCGCGCGCACCTGCGCGGTGCGCGAGCCCAAGGCGGTAGCGACGAGCTTGGGCAGCTTCGTGCACGTCGCCGAGCTTCAGTCGCGCAGCTTCCATCAGGCGGTGCGCCCGGACAAGCAGAACGTGCTCGTACACCTCGGCAAGGAAGGGATGCTCGTCGAGACGCCACTCCCGGCGCGCGCCAGCGAGGTGGCGCGCGAGAGCGCGACGCGCCTGCGCTTCCTCGCCGACGACAAACCTCCGCTGTGGTTCACGGTGGACCTCTCGGAGCCGGATGCACCCGCAGTCGGGGCCGTGACGCCCGCTCCGAGCCTGGCGCACCGGGGCACGCTGAAGGCGTTCGCCAGCGACGGGGAGCGCGCGCTCTTGGGTCGCTACCAAGTCGACTACGATGCGAAGCCCACGCGCTACTTCGGCGAGACCGCGCTCTACTCGGTCCCCGACGGCAAGCGCACGAGCCCGGCCCTTGCGGTGACCGCGTGGAGCGCCGCCTGCCGCGCCAAGCGCTGCGTCGCCGCGGCGAGCGGTGAGGGGCTGTCGGTGCCGGTGGAGCTCCACGGGGTACAGGACTCCGGTGGCCAACGTCTCGCGACGCTGGAGAACCCGAGCGGTTGGTTCGTGAGCCTCGTGCTCGGCGAGCACTTCGTGGTCGCGCACCCGGGCGCGAACGGCCTCAGCCTGGTCGCGGTCGACCTCGCGACGTGGGCGGTGACCCACAAGAAGGTGGCGCTCAGGGTCGGGTGGATGCAGGCCGGCGAGCTCAGCGGGCGGTCCGGGCTCTGGTTGGGCCCGGACCAGGCGAACCTCGCGTTCTTGCCGATCTCGGCTGGATTGGAGGTCGGCGAGCCCGAGTCGCTCCCCCGATCGTCGTACTCGCAGCAGCTCTTCGCGCCCTTGGCCGACGGCTTGCTGCGCGTGGAGCAGACGATCGGGCACGGCATGATCCATTCGCCCACGGACCTGGGGATACGCCGCTACTTTCGGGTCTGGAGCTTCGAGGGGCGCGCCGGTCTGCTCAGGCCCAGCGCGCGCGGCTGGCGCGCCGAGCCGACGCTGGAGCTGCCGCACGATGGTGACGAGGGCCGGCACTCGAATGGTCCGAGCGCGCGCCCGCTGGTGCGCCCGGGCTGGGCCGCGGTCGTGGTCGACGATTCGCCCGGCGGCAAGAGCGAGGTCTTGCTGGTCGGTCGGCCCTGCGAGTGATCAGTCGAGCGGCACGGCGAGCAGCGTGACCTGATGGCCGATGGGGCTCGACTCCACCAGCGCCGCGCTGGCGAATCCGGTGGCGGGGTTCTCACCCACGCTGCCGACGCCCACGATGTGCACGTCCGGAAGGCGGCGCTCGAAGGCGACGTGGCAGCCCCCGCAGACGATGATGTCCGCCATGTCGTCGCCCACGAGCGCGTTCATCTCGTCGTCGCTCATCTCCGGTGAGAACGGCTCGGTAGGGTCGACCGGGCAACCGTGGATGGCGAGGAGCTCGTCGGCGTTTTCGAGGGGGATGCGCGCCTCGACGGGAAGCTTGGCGAGCCGCGCGAGGATCAGCTCTCCGACCTCTCGATGCACCGCGCGCAGGCGCGCGATGCGCTGGCGCTCGGTCTCCGTGGTCGCCAGGAGCTTCTCCGGGTCGACCCGGGTCAGCGCGCGGTCCCCGATGCCCTGCACGCACACCGCCTTGTGCTCGGTGAGGAGCTTCCAGACTTCCAGGGGCTCCGGCCCTGGAAAGAGCAGGTCGCCGCAGGCCACGAGCTGATCGAAGCCCAGCCCGCTCGCGTACTCGAGCACCTGCCGCAGGGCCTTCGCGTGGCCGTGGATGTCCGAGACGCAGAGGAAGCGCATGGCTCGCCTCCGCGTGTAGCAGACCCCGCCGTCGCTGGCGAACCGTGCTAACTGTCGGCGGTGTCTGCCGAGAGCCTGCTCTCTCGCGCTCGGGCCATCGAGCCGGAGCGCGCCCGGAGCTGCGAGCGCGAGCTCGGACCGGAGCACGCGATCGCCGTGCTGCTGTCGACGGCGTTCCCTCCGCTCAAGCCCGCGTTGGGGTGGCAGATGGACGCCCTGGACGAGATCGCGCGCGCAGGTTGGCGCGGGCGTCGGCAGCGCGCCGATCTCCTGGGGCGGCTCTCGACCGCCGTCGCCGACTTCTCCGATCCCGACGCGGTCCGGTCCCGCTTGCGCCGCGCTGTGTGGACCGAGAAGGCCCGCATCGCGCTCCGGGAGCTGCTGCCCCCGAGCCAGGGTGGCGCCAGCATCGACGTCACTGCCGCCGAGCTCAGCGATCTGGCGGAGGCTGCCCTGGAAATCGCGCTGGCGGAGGCGCGCGCTCACGTCGTCGCGCGCTTCGGCGAGCCGCGGCTGGAGTCGGGCGAAAGCGCCCAGATCGTGTGCCTGGGCATGGGCAAGCTCGGTGGCCACGAGCTCAACGCCGGCTCCGACGTCGACCTGATTTTCGTCTACGACAGCGACGACGGTGCTGCCGGCGAGCTCGCGCTGCACGACTTCTGGACGCGCGTGGTGCGACGCGCCGTGGTCACGATCGAGGCGCCGACGGCGGATGGGCTGGTGTGGCGGGTCGATCTGCGGCTTCGCCCCGAGGGCTCCCAAGGGCCGATCGCCAACAGCGTCGCAGCTTCGGAGCGCTACTACGAGACCTGGGGCCGCCTCTGGGAACGCGCTGCGATGTTGCGCGCGCGACCGGTAGCCGGCGACGCGAGCCTCGGGCGGGTGGTCGAGCGCGAGCTGATCGCGCCCTTCGTGTTCCGGCGCGAGCTCGACCCGGCCATCGCGGGCGCGCTCTCGCAGCTCGTCGAGCAGTCGCGCGCCGAGCTGTCGAAGAACCCGGCGCGGGACGTGAAGCTCGGTCCGGGGGGCATCCGCGAGGCTGAGTTCTTCGTGCAGAGCCTGCAGCTCTTCTGGGGCGGGCGCGAGCCGAGCCTACGCGTCACGGGGACGCTGCCCGCGCTGAACCGACTGCGTGCCCGCGGGCTGGTCAGCGATCGCGAGATGCGCAGCGTGGCCGGAGCCTATCGCCTGCTCCGCCGGGTCGAGCACCGCGTCCAGTGGATGAGCGGCGTGCAGACGCACGACCTGCCGGAGCAGGAGTCGGAGCTCGAGGTCCTCGCGCGGAGCCTCGAGCACGCCGACGCACGCGCGCTCCTCGACGAGCTCGGCGCGGTGCGCGCGCGCGTGGCCAAGTTGTTCCGCTCTCTCTCGCCAGGGGGCGCCCCGAAGCTCGCTCGTCACCATGTCCTGATCCAGAAGCTCGACGCGGCCGACCCCACGCTCTCCGAGGTCGCCGAGCAGACCTTCGGTAACGCCGAGGTCGCCGAGCACCTGCGCGCGCTCGGGCGCCGGCCCGACGGGTTGCTCGGCACGTTGACGCGCGAGCGACACCCCGAGCTCGCCGATCAGGTCCTGGACGGCATCGCCGAGTCCCCGGACCCCGAGCAAGCCGCGAGGACGCTGCGCTCGCTGCTCGGGCGCTTTCCGAGCCCCGGGGCCTACGTCACGCTGCTGAGCGAGGACCCCCGTGCGCTCGCGCGCCTGCTCTGGGTGGTCGGCGCGAGCGCCTTCGTCGGCGACGCCGTCGTCAGTCGCCCGGAGCTGGGCGAGGTGGTGCTGTTCGGGCGGGACGGCGTGCCCGAGCCCCGCAAGGTGATGGCCGCCGAGCTCGCCGCCGCCGAGGCCGCCTCCGGGGACGATCTCTTCGAACGGAGAGACGCCTTCGTGCAGGCCACGCGCCGTGCCAAGCGCCGCGTCATGGTGGAGGTGGCGGTGGCCGACCTCGCGGGCGTGCTCACCACGCGCGACGCGACGCGACTGCTCTCCGACCTGGCGGACGAGACCGTCGACCGCGCGGTGCGTTTCGAGCTCGGCGGCTCACCTCGCGGCCTGGCCGTCATCGCGGTGGGCAAGCTCGGCGGTCGCGAGATCGGCTACGGCTCCGATCTCGACGTGCTGTTCGTGTTCGACCCGGCTGCCGCGCCGCCGGACAAGGACGCCGGCGAGCACTTCGTCCGAGTCGCGCATCGCATCATCCGCCTGATCAGCGAGGCACACCCAGCGGGGCCGGGCTACGAGCTCGACACCCGGCTGCGCCCCTCCGGGTCTCACGGCATGCTGGTCACCTCGCTCGCGTCCTTCTCGCGCTACCACGGGGATCAGCTCGGCGCCGACGACGCGGGCCCCGCCGTGCAGTCCTCCGGTGCCGCGTGGGAACGCCAGGCGCTGATTCGCGCGCGTGGCGCCGCAGGAGATCCCGAGCTGGTCGGGGCGGTGATGCGCGTGGCGACGCGCGCCGCCTACGAGGCCGGCGCGCCTCCAGTCGAGGAGATGCACCGGCTGCGGCTGCGCATGGAGGTAGAGCTCGGCCGGGAGCGCGACGGACGCTACGACCTCAAGTCGGGACGGGGCGGCCTGCTCGACATCGAGTTCCTGACGCAGTGGCTCCAGATGCGGTACGGCACGGATCCTCGCGTGCGGTCCCCGGACACCGCCGAGGGCCTGGAGGCGCTGGCGAGCCTAGGCTACCTCCCGCGCCCGGAGTTCGAGACGCTGCGCGAGGCGTACGCGTTCTTGCGCCGCCTGGAGCAGCGCATCCACGTGCTCCACGCCACCAGCGCCACCGTGCTGGACGTGCGCGCCCCCGGGCTCGCACAGCTCGCGCGCCGCATGGGTCTGCACGACGGCGCGCGGCGCAGCGGCGTCGAGGAGCTGCTCGAGCGCTACCGCGACGTCACCGAGGCCGTCCGCGCGGCGTACGAGCGAGTGCTTTCGATCCGCGGGTGACGCGCAGAGCGCGCGCTCAGACTCGGGTTTCGCCCTTTCGGGCGAAACCCGGGGGCTTCAGCGATCAGGCTCCAGGCTCCAGGTCAAGAGCGAGCCTCGAGTGATCGAATGAGCCCCTGGAGCGAGGTC
>Ga0233425_10005321_pt1 | contig 20445 bp, 13 predicted proteins | sample Watercolumn_Towu_2_FD_181712 | JGI IMG/M metagenome (GOLD analysis project Ga0233425, IMG submission 181712) | Freshwater microbial communities from Lake Towuti, South Sulawesi, Indonesia - Watercolumn_Towuti2014_140_MG | ecosystem: Environmental > Aquatic > Freshwater > Lake | place... | reverse complement strand
GGCAGGTGAATGTTGGGAAGCGGCCTCGGCAGCTTTCCCGACCGCCCACTGAGCAGACTTCGCTATTCTGCGTTGCTATTCCGCCGGACGATCAGGGCCAAAGCCGATGCTGCTCCGGACATGCAGGCCGGAGCGATCCGTGGTACCGTCGGTCCCGGAGGTGACCCATGAGCGACAGGATGCCGGTGGCTGAAGTCGTGCTGGCGGGCCTGGTGTGCTGCGGTGCGATCGGATGTTCCGGGAACGGAACGGCTGCGGGCACGGACATCCCTGACCTTGCGGCCAGAGAGGCACGCTGCCCCGATGGAGGCGGGTGCTCCGCAGGTGACGGACGGGGGCTGGCCGACCCGGGGCCCACGCTTCCCGACGGCATCGGCGTCCAGGAGGTCGTCGTCGATGTCCTTCCGTCCGATGCCGGGGGGGAGTGGGTGTTCGACCGGCAGGCCTATCCTGCGGTCCAGGGCTGGATCCTGCTCGACGCGGACCCGGATGCCGTAGCACAGACCCTGCAGGCCGCTGCCGGGTTCGGGGTCAACCACGTCCAGTTGTCGCACGACCTGATCATGAACGTCGAGGACGTCCTGGGGGACGACCAGGCCACGCAGGCCCGGATCGAGACGCTCAACCTGGCGATCTCGCTGGCCCACCAGCAGGGGATGGATGCGTATGTCTGGACCCACGAGCTGTCGGGAGTCGATGCCGAGGTCTGCTACGCTCCGGACGATGCCCTGTGGGAGCAGCGGGCGCAGGCCTACCGGGCGATGTTCGAGCGCCTCCCCGGACTCGACGGGGTGGTGCTCATGTTCGGGTCGGCACCGATTCCCCCCTGGTTCACCCTTTGCGGGTGCGAGTGGTGCACGGAGACCTACCCGGACGGGACGCCGCTCGATTCGCCGCCTCCGGCCGAGCGGATCCGGATCGTCACCGAGAAGATCGGCGGCGTGGTGGTCAATGAGCTGGGCAGGCAGCTCTATGTCCGGACGTTCGTGCATGAGCCGGCCGAGATCCCCTGGCACGGCGAAGGGCTGGCCGCGGTGGATGGTGTCGAGTTCACCGGCATGCACAAGGGGTCGGTGCAGGACTGGCAGCCGTACAATCCGCACGACCCGAACACCGGCCACGTCGGTCCTCACCCCTCCGTGCTCGAGTTGGACCTTGCCGGGGAATACTACGGGCTGTCCGTGCTCCCCTTCTGCGCCCCCGGCTACTACTGGTACCGGATGGACCACCTGTGGAAGAACCAGGGGATCGGAGTGGTCTCGAGGGTACAGCGGGGGAGCGCCCACGCGCTCTCAACCCCCAACGAGGTGAACCTCCTGGCCGTCCGCCGCCTGGTCGAGGACCACGACGAGCCGCTGGCCGCGATCTGGGACGAGTTTCTCGGGGACTTCTACGGCGTGACCCCGGACCTTCCGCAGCAACCGGTGCTGAAGCGGATTCTGGCGGACACGTTCCCGATCCGGCTCAAGTCGCACTACACGCTGGGCATCTGGTCCATGGAGAAGGGGAGCGGCTTCCCGGACGGAACCACGCTCGACGAGTTCACCAGCCGCGGCAAGATGCCCAAGTGGGACCCGGACTGGCAGGGGGTGTGGGACCGGCTGGACAAGCCGGATCGGGCCACCGTGCTGGCCCTGTGGCAGGAGGGGACCGAGGCCGTCGACATGGCCGCAGCGGACCGGGATGCGCTGGGCTCGGTATCGAATGCGCTGTCCGAAGAGCACCGGAAGGACCTGGAGCGGCGCCTGCTTCACCAGTGGCTTGCGGCCAGGGCCTGGAGGGCGATGGACCTCTCCATCTTCAGCCTCCGGGCAAAAGCAGCGGGCAACGACTTCCCGGAGCGGTCCGCCTGGCTGCTCTGGGCACGGGCGGAGCTGGAGACGGTGCGGTCCGAGATGGAGCAGGGGGGGCTCGGCAGCGTGGCGGTGGCGTCCCCGGACGAGATCACGCAGTTCCTGTCCAACTGCCCCAAGGATGCCTCGGACGGGGTCGAGCCTGCGGCACCGGACGAGCTGCTCTTCTCGCCGCTCGTCATCGAGCAGCCTGTGCCTGTCGAGGCGGTAGTGACCTTCACGGTCAACCGAGAAGTGGCCGTCTTCCTGGACTACGGGCTGGAAATCCCGGACTTCGGCCAGACGATGGAGATACCGTCGGCACCGGCGGGGGAGCTCCGGACGGTGACGTTGAAGGGGCTCGAACCGGATCGGCGCTACGTGCTGCGGTTGCGGGCGGAGGAGGCGGGGGCCGAGTATCTTGGCGGGGACTTCTGGGTGTTCACGCGGTAGCCGCTACCAGGTGACGGTCACCTGGCCGTTGCCGGAGCGGGTGTTGGCGCTGGTGGTCCCGTTGGTCGTTCCGCCGTAGTAGGACGACCCTCCTCCGCCGCCGGCCGCATAGGCACAGCCACCGCCGTACCATCCGCCTCCGCCGCCGGCCATGTGGTACGCGGGGTTGCTGCCGCCGTTGCCGAACGTGCCGGGGTTGCAGTTGGAGCCGGCCGCACCGCCTTCGGTCTGCGTTCCTCCGGTGCCGGGGGTCCAGCCGCCCGCACCCGTTCCTCCCGTGAGCCCTCCGCCGTAGCCGCCGGAGCCATGGTCGGGGCAGCCGCAGTTGCCCGCGCCTCCGCCGCCGCCCACCAGCTTGCGGTCGTTGAGGGAGGTCCCGCCCTTGCGGATGTCCGAGGCCCCGCCGCCGCCGCCGCCGTACTGGGCGCCGCTGCCGCCGCCGTTCCATCCGCCAGCGCCCGCGACCTGCCCCTTGCCGCCCACGTAGATGTAGAGGGTTTCCCCCGGGTTGACGGTCAGCGTTCCCTTGGCATAGCCGCCCAGCCCGCCGTCATCCTGGATGCTGCCGCCGCAACAATCGGAGCCGCCGCCCTGCGCTCCCCATGCTTCGACCGTGACCGAGGTCACGCAGAGCGGGACCGCCCAGGTCTGCTGGCCGCCGGTGTAGCTGAACGTCTGGCTCCCGTGGGGGTTGGGACAGTTGGTGCAGACGCCGCCGGCGCAGACCTTTCCGCCGCCGCAGTTGGCCCCTTCGGGCAGCGGAGTATGGACGCAGCCGGTGGCGGGCTGGCAGGAATCGGTCGTGCAGGCATTGCCGTCATCACAGTCGAGTGCTGGGCCGGCCGCACAGCTTGCGTTGGCGCACTTGTCACCCACGGTGCACACGTTGTTGTCGCTGCACGGAGCCTCGTTGGGCAGGAACACGCAGCCGTTGAGCGGGCTGCACGAGTCGTTCGTGCACAGGTTCTTGTCATCGCACACCACGGCTTCGCCCGCCTTGCACTGGCCGTCGGTGCACTTGTCCGACTTGGTGCACAGGTTGCCGTCGTCGCAACCTGCGGTATTGGGGGTGTAGGTGCAGCCGGTCACCGGGTTGCACCCGTCGTCTGTGCAGACGTTTCCATCGATGCAGGTGGCGGGGGTTCCCGGCTTGCAGGATCCCGCCTGACAGGCATCGGAGACCGTGCACTTGTTGCCGTCCTCGCAGGGGGCGGTGTTGGGCTGGTGCTGGCAGCCCAGGACGGGTTCGCACGTATCGTCGGTGCAGGGGTTGTCGTCTCCGCAGGAGATGGGGGCTCCTCCTTTGCAGGCACCGTCTGCGCAGGTGTCGCCCGATGTGCAGATGTTGCCGTCGCTGCACGGTGCCGTGTTGACCTTGTGGGTGCAACCCAGCTTCGGGTCGCAGTTGTCGGTGGTGCAGACGTTATCGTCGTCGCAGTCCACGCCCTGCTGCCCCTTGCAGAGGCCGGCCGCGCAGGTGTCACCCACGGTGCAGGGGTTTGCGTCATTGCACTGGGCCTGGTTGGGCTGGTGCTGGCAGCCGGCTTTGGTGTCGCAGGAGTCGTCGGTGCATGGGTTGGCGTCGTCGCACTTCAACTGGGCAGCCGACGAGCACTTGCCCAGGTTGCACACGTCTCCCACGGTGCAGGCATTGCCGTCATCACAGGGGGCCTGGTTGTGCTTGTACACGCACCCCAGGAGCGGGTCGCACGAGTCGGTGGTACACGGGTTGTTGTCGTCGCACTCGATCAGGGCGGCCCAGGCGCAGATCCCTCCCTTGCACTGGTCTCCGGTGGTGCACTGGTTGGAGTCGTCGCACTTGGCTGCGTTGTTGGTGTGCACGCACAGCCCCTTGTCGCCACAGGCATCGTCGGTGCAGGGATTGGAGTCGTTGCAGTCGACCAGGGGACCGGGGGTGCAGGCGCCCTTGGAGCACACGTCGTTGAGCGTGCAGGGATTTCCGTCGCTGCACGGGCTGTTCACCGCGGTGTACACACACCCGGAGAAGGGGACGCAGGCATCTTTTGTGCAGGGGTTGTTGTCGTTGCAGTCGACCGCGGTGGCGGCAACGCACTGCCCTCCGCTGCAGTTGTCCCCGGACGTGCACAGGCTGCCATCGTCGCAGGGGGCCTGGTTGGGCACTGCCACACACCCCTTCTTGGAGTCGCACGAGTCGTCGGTGCATACATTGCCGTCATCGCAGAGCAGGAGGTCTCCGGGCACGCACTTGCCTGCAGAGCACGTGTCCTTGAGGGTACACACGTTGCCGTCCGAGCACTCCTCGACGTTGGGCAGGTGCAGGCAACCGTTCTTCGGCTCGCAGGCATCTTCGGTGCAGGGGTTTCCGTCGTTGCAGTTGGCGTTCTGGCCTGCCGAGCACTTCCCGTCGAAGCAGAAGTCGTTGACCGTGCAGGCATCACCGTCGTCGCACAGAGTCTGGTTCGGGGCGTTCTCGAATCCGCACTTGCCGGAAAGGGGGGCGCACGCAGGAAGCAGGCAGGGGGCGTCGATCCCGGTCGGCTCGGGGCAGACCACGGCCGTTCCTTCCTTCACCGCACACTGGTACGGGAGCTTGGCCTTGTCGCAGAACAGCGAGCCGTTGCAGAGGTTGCCGTCCTCGAGGGCCTCGCAGTCCCCGTCCCCCTGGCAGTCGCAGTCGACCGCAAAGCCCTTGCACTGGCTCTGCTCGCACGTGTCCGCGACGGTGCAGGGATTCCCATCGTCGCACTTGGCCGTGTTGGGAAGGAAGGAGCAGCCCCCGGTCTCGTCGCACGCGTCGTCGGTGCACGGGTTCTGGTCGTCGCACTCGACCGGAGTTCCCCCGCAGATGCCCTCTTTGCAGAGGTCCGCGACGGTGCAGGGATTCCCGTCCTTGCACTCGGTTCCGGTCTGGGCCGCATGCTCGCAGCCGCCCTCGCCGAGGCAGGCATCCTCGGTGCAGTCGTTGCCGTCGTCGCACAGGGGCACGTATTTGCCCTGGACAAAGTCGGCCTCGTCCACGTCGCCGTCGCAGTCGTCGTCCGCTCCGTTGCAGGTCTCCAGGACCGGAGTGAGGGCATCGCACGGGGCAAGCCCGTCTGCCGTGCACACCCGCTTGCCCGCACAGGAGCCGAACTCGTTGGCCTCGCTGCACGGAGTGGCAAGACCCAGCTCCACCGAGCTGGCCGTGCACGCGCAGGTACCTTCGTCGGAGATGCACTGCTTGCTCTCCGTCCCTGTCACGGACTGGGCCTCCTTGCAGGCAAAGCCGAAGGGGCAATCCGCCGAGCTCTCGCACGGTCCGCCACAGAAGCTCCCCTCCCCTTCGTAGGCCACGCAGGCATCGGCCATCCCGCCGGCGCTGGTGCAGTCCGTCGCCGTGGCGCACGGCTTGCACAGGTTGGCATGGAGTGAGACGCACACATACACGAGGTCTCGACCGGCCTCGGAGAACTGCTTGCAGGTCCAGCCGGAGGGGCATTCCTCCTTGCAGGTCATGGAGCAGACGGATTCGCCCATGTGCTCCACGCAGAAGCCGGACTGGCAGTCGGTGTTCTCCTTGCACGGGTCGAGGAAGCAACCTTCTCCCGGGTTGCACTGCGGCCCCTGCTCATCAGGCTTGGAGAAGTCGAGCGTCTCTTCCGGAACAGTGACGTCCGGGACGTTGACGTCCGCATCGGGAGCGGACTGCTGGTCGAGCGTCCCCCCCTCGCTGACGGAAACCTCCGGAGCCGGCAGGAGATCCTCCCCCGTCTGGATCACGGTCCCCGCCTGCCCGCAACCGGCCAGGAGCACTCCACAGATCACCAGCAGATTGGACACTCGCATCGGGATACCTCCTTCCCACCATTCTACTGATACAGCAGGATGATGAAAGAATCCTCTTCGGGGCGGTATTCGACTCGGGCCTTGAAGCGCCCGCATTTCCCGGCGAAATCGAACCGGTTGACACTGCCGCGGTCCTGCGCTTCAAGGGCGCACTCCTTGCCCAGCCGCTTCCGGAATCCAAGAACCGGGGCCAGTCGTTCCGGGGAAAACGGGTTCTGCGCCCCGTCCACCGCCCCGTCCGGGGGAACGACCGCCGTGATCAGGACCGCCTCCAACCTGCCGGCCGCAAACGCCAGCGTGGCCTGGTAGCTCGAGAACCCTTTCCCGTCCCCCGCTCCGTCGATCCGGAGGAAGGAAACCTTTCGCCCTCCCGGCTTCTGGAAGAGCGTGTGCTTTGCCTCCGCACGGTTCAGCATCGCCAGCATCCCGGAATCGATCAGCGCCGGCACGAGGTCGCCATGACGATCCGCGAACAGCTCGGTCACCTGGGCGCCTCCGGCCTGCTCCCTGCATCGGGCGAGCACGGCCGAGTACTCGTCCCCCGGGGCCACCTCGACCGGAAGGGGGTAGGGACCGGCCCAGGCCCAGGGGGCAAGGAGGACCGTCAGCGTCAGAAACGCCCCAACTGCCCATGCTTTGTCTCCGCCAGTCATGTTGTCACCAACCCATGGGGGCCTACGGCCCTGCTTGCTACCCGCGGCCCGTCGCTTACGCTCCGGGTGGTGGGGGGGGGGCGCGCCCACGGCCCATCTTCAGGGCCCCTCCCGCGTGGTCGGGGCTGTGTGTCCACCCGCGTGGTCGGGGCTGTGTGTCCACCCGCGTGGTCGGGGCTGTGTGGCCACCCGCGTGGTCGGGGCTGTGTGGCCACCCGCGTGGTCGGGGCTGTGTGGCCAGTGCCCACGGCCTACCGCAGTCTGCTGAGGAACTGGTCCACCAGCGTGCGCACCGCACTGTCCCCCTCGTCCACGTAACCGTCAGCGCTCTCCTGCTGCAGCATCTTGCCCGATGCCACGTCGAGGCGGAAGAGCTGGAGCCGGAGCTGCCCCTCGGTCGATTCCACGCGCCCCCAGACCACCTGGTCCGCCTTGTGGAGACGGCCGAACGCGGCGGCAGCGGAGGCATCGACTCCCGGTTTGCCGCCGGATTGAACGGCAAGCACTTCGCACAACCGCCGGGATACCAGCGCTTCTTCGAGCTGCCGGTCGAGGAGGTCCGCGGTCTCCGCCAGATCCTTGCTCCCGTTGGCTGCCGGCATCACCACGACCTTGAACGGGAAGACGAAGCCGCCGATCCGGGCCAGTGCCCGCTCCGCCTCGAGCGCGACCTCGGGAGAGGGGTCGCAGCGGGACAGCTCGTACAGCACAGGGCGGGCAGCAGCAAACCCGCTGTCGGCGAGCGCCCTGGCGGCTTCCCGGCGCACCAGGCTGTTGTCGTCCCGCTTCGCCCGCTCGACCAGGTGGTGTCCGATGCGGGGATCCCGCATGGTTCCGAGCACCTGGACCGCTGCAACCCGGACCCTGTAGTTGCGATCCGAGAGGGCTTCGATTAGGACATCGACCGACTCGTCACCCCAGGTCCTGAGGATACGGCCGGCAGCGTCGGAGACGGTCTGGTTGTCGTCGCCGCACCGTTCGAGGATGGCCGTGTACACCTCCCGTCCGGCATATCGGCCCAGTGCCTCGACAGCGGACAGGCGGACCCGGGGACTTGCATCCCGTGAGAGCAGCACGAGATCGGGGATCGCAAAGGGGCAGTGCCCGGCGCCGAACTCCACTGCGGCTGCCACCCGGACCGGCTCGGCCGGCTGGCCGCTCAGCACCTGGCGGATCCGTTCGTACTGTCCCCGCCGGCCCCAGCGGTGGACGTCGTCGGCCGTGGTTCCGCAGGCGATTGTGCAGGTCCCGAGCAGCAACAGAATGGGTAGGGTCGTCTGGTTCACGGCATCATCCTCTGGACCGGTACCGGGTGTCCGTTTCTTCCGTTGCGACCCGAGTCGCCGGTGTAGTAGTTCCATGCGCCACCGCTGCCGCCGCTTCCTGCTCCACCGGCGGATCCCGCGCTTCCGTTGTAGCTGCAGCAACGGCCGTAGCCGCCGCTTCCGCCCGATCCGGCCCAGCCGCCCGAGCCTCCCCCCCCGCCGACTCCGGGCGAGCCGTTGCTTCCGGGCATGCCGCCGTCTCCGGCCCCGCCGGGGATGCTGCGGAACTCGATGCTCCGTGCGGCCCTGGACGCGAATCCGGAGCTTCCGAGGAAGGTGACTCGGATGGCCCCGCCGTTTCCGCCGTTTCCGCCGTTTCCGCCGTCTCCCCCGCGGCCGCCCATGGCTCCATGCCCGCCGTTTCCGCCGTTTCCGCCGTTCCCGCCGTCTCCGCCGCGGCCGCCCGTCCCTGGTTGTCCCGGGTAGATTCCCCGGTTCGAGTCGCCCGGTCCACCGGCCCCACCGGCTCCCCCCGGCCCGCCCGAACCGCCCTGTCCGCCGGGGCCGCCGCTCCCGCCGTTTCCGCCGTCTCCGCCGCGGCCTCCGATTCCGCCGTCCCCGCCACGCCCTCCCTGGGAGACTGCGAGGAAGCGGTCTCCGGGATGGAAGATGTAGTTCATGGTCCTGACCGCGTAGTCCCGGCCGTGGATGTCGGTCCAGGTCGCGGTGATCTCCATGTAGACCAGCTCCTCGTCGAGGTAGAACTTGCTGTAGACGGGCCGGACCACGACGTCCAGGCGGGGGCCGTCCTCTCCCCGTTCGCCGTCGTCGGCCCTTCCGCCGTCGCCCCCGATCCAGCCGTTCCCCGCATCGCCGCCGTCCCCGCCGTCGCTGCCGTTCCCCCCGTCCCCTCCGTTCCCTCCCGTGCCGCCGGCTTCGTACGCTGCGTATCCGTCCTGCCCTGCGTAGCCGGGTCCGCCCGCACCTCCTGCACCCCCTGCTCCACCGCATTCGCCCAGAGCGGAGGCATTGGCACCGTTTCCGCCGTTCCCGCCGCGCTGCCCGTAACCGCCGTTGCCCCCGCTGCCGCCGTTGAGATAGGCGTTGTAGAGCGCACCGCCCGGGCTGTACCCTGTGTTGCCCGGAGACTTGCTCGCTCCCGCCGCCCCATAGGGTGAGTACAGCGACGAGTCGTAGAGAGGGCGTAGGACAAGCGTGTCCGATACCCCATCTCGGCCTACCGTGACGCGGAAACCCCGGTCGAGAGAGCAGAGCACGTTGCGCTGTGGAACGAACCTGTAGGCGGTTGCCAGGCTGCCGCACTCCGTGTCGAACTGGAACGCCGAGGCCGGCAGCTTGCGGCTGAGCAGGGACTGCGGAGAGCCCGTGCCGTGGACGTCGTCGAGGTACGCAAGCTCCCGGCCGTCGACCACCGCGGTCAGCATCCCCAGGACCGGGAGCGCCGGATCCTCGACTGCAATGCCCATCTCGCCGGTGGCTCCAAGCCCTGCCCGCATGTCCCGGTTCGGCTGGAGGATCACCGCGGTCACTTTCCGGTCCGCCAGGTCGAATGGGGCAAAGGTCCGGGTGACCACGCCCGAAAAATCCTTGCGTTCGGGAAGCGCAGGGGCCACGGCCCCCGAGGAGCAGGCAGCCAGAGCCACAGCCAGGAGCACGGACCACAGCATCCGCCGTTCCAGGGCGCGGGTCCAAAGACGTTGCCGGCGTCCGTTCACGGCATCTTCCTCATCTTGACTCGAAGCGCTCTCTGCAGCCGGTCGGGTCTTCCCGGCTCTCGGGAAAGCTCGGCAAACAGCCGCAGGATCGCCGGATCGGTCTCGTGCCTCAGGACTCGGTCGATGAGCGCAATGTGCGCCTCGGTGTTGACCAGGTCCATTCGGGTTACGGCCCATGCCGCCAGCATGCGCAGGTGCGGGTCGGGCGCGTCCAGCCAGTCCACGATCCGCGCCGCGCACAGCGATGCCAGCTCCCGGTTATCCGCCATCGTCCCCACATACCATGCCAGCAGCAGCCAGGCCGGCCGGTACTCGGGTTCGAGGGACTCGAAGGCCAGGTCAAACACCCTGGCCAGCGCACCGCGGTTGGCCTCGAACGCTGCCACATACTTGCTGCGGGCCGCCTCCACGTGGCTCAGCATGCGCAGGACCGATACGTAGGCTTCCTCCGCCGTGTGCGGGCCGGAAAGCAACTTGTCCCCAGCAACCGCCAGCACCACCAGGTTCACGACGTACTCGTTCACCAGGTCGTAGATCTCCGGTACGGCCGCAGTCTGCGTCGCTGCAAACTTCGTCATCGACTCCACGACCCGCTGATTGATCTCCGTGTCCTGGAGCACGGCCGGCAGGACCTTCCCCAGTCCGTCCAGCACGTAGTAGCCGGTATCGGCATCGAGCGGCCCTTCGAGTGCCTGGATGAAGTAGGGGAGGGCTTCCTTGCGCCGCTGCTCTCCGAGCGTGTACGCTGCCCAGGAACGGATGCCTCCCCACTGGCCGGAGTCGCTGACCAGCGCCCCCACCTTGCCGAACGAGGCCGGGCTCATCCGGTCCAGCCGGGAAAGGGACTTGAGCGCCCAGCACCGCATCCCGGGATCGGCAGAACGATCAGCGGCCAGATCCGCGAGTCGGGCGGCGGCCTCTTCCTCGTTCTCGGTCCCCCGTTCCAGCGACAGCTTCATGATGGAATCCGGGGACGTGCACGAGGCCAGGACCAGGGCCAGAACCAGGGCCGGAGCCCATACTAAACATGGTCGTCTCGTCTGCCGATCATCCGGCGGGGCTGCGTCAGGCTTCAGCCGTCGTGCTCGACTTACGCCCAAGTACGCCTGCGCCGCCGGCTTCGAAGCCTTCCTTGCCCGGCCGGCGCTCGACGAACGGGCCGACCATGTTTGACAATCGGATGGGAAGGCGCACCGTACGGGCCTGCTCATGTCGGGTGCCTGGATCACGGTCTTGCCCCTCCCGACAGCGTTCCGGCGCACCGGGTGAGCCCCTTGCGCGCAGCCCGGGACACGTAGATGTCGGCATCACCCGCTGCCCCCTCGAGAGCGCCGGCGGTCTCGGGAGTGCACAGCCGTCCAAGCGCCGTCACTAGCGCATAGCGGGTTTCCGGATGCGAGGCCCTCGACAGCTCACCGACCAGGAGGGGGACGGCATCGAGCCTGCCCAGGCGGGCCAGTGAACCTGCAGCAGCGGCCCGCACGCGCTCGTCCCGGTCGCCGTCGGCAAGCAGGGCCATCAACGGCTCGGCCCCCTGGCTGCAGCCGGCAAGACCCAGCCCCGACGCAGCATCCTCCACGATCCACGGCTCCTTGCGGCCAAGCTGACCCATGAGCAGGTCGCAGTCCCGGTTCCAGGTGGCCTGCTGCACATCGACCACGCCGGCAGAACAGCCCCCGAGGGCCGAACCCGTTACCGACGCGAAGCACAGCAGGAGGATGGCGTGGCGCATGCGTTACCCCAAGCTCCCCACAGCATTAGCGCACAAGCGCTCGAGGAGCAAGGGAATAGCGGTTCTCACGGGACAGAGCGGAACAGCCGGGCCGTCCGACCCCAGGTGAGAGCGTGGAACAGGACCACGTCACCGTACAGGAAGCCGGTGTAGCGGTCGCTGCGGAGCTTCACCGGGAGGCCGGGCATCGTGCCGCCCGAGCCGGAGCTCCGCTGGGAGATGGCTGCGTGAGCGCTCCCGATCTGCGGGACGAGCCGTGCCAGCCGGAGCTGATCCTGGAAGACCTGCGCCGACGCGATGCCCAGCACCGTCGCCGTTCCTCCGATTCCTGCGATGATCGGACCGGAATCGACATCCTCGTGCTGCTCCCTGCCTTTGGGCCATTCTGCGAATCCGGCGGCCAGGAACCGCTCACGCCAGAAGGCCTTCACGTACCGTTCGTACAACGTCCGGGCTGTTTCGGGCGCAATCGGCTCCAGCAGTGCGAGGCGCCACGAGAGGTCGCATCCTCGAGGTGCCTCCGTGGGGGTGAGGGTATCCGGGTCGACCCGGCTGATCGGAACCCCGCTGTCGGGGTCGAGCCCGGATTCCTCGATCCATGCCACGTGCCGACGCATCGTCTCCCGCACCCGTTCGGCCCGGGCGGTGTCGGCCGATGCCGCTTCTGAACCGGCGTTGCGCCCAGGCCGCGGGGCGTGGTCCGCCAGGGAGAGGAGACAGGGCACCGTGTCGAACGGCCAGGTGTAGGACGGGAAGGAGTTGAGCGGTTTCCCGCCCGCCTTCTCGAGGTCCGAAAGGATGACCGTTGACAACGCATCGTGCAGCTCGGCGAACCGTCCGGTGCCGCCAGCGGACACGAACGCGGCGAGGGCCAGATTGAGCTGGCAGAGGTAGGTGGCCTGATCGCGGTAGGTCGCCAGGCGCTCGAGTCGTCCCTCCGGGGCGGAAGTCCGTTTGGAAACCGGCCGTTCTGCAAGTTCGAGGAGCCGTTCCATGCGGGCAAGGTCGGCCGGCCTGCGTTCACCCTCTGCCAGTCCGGCCCAGGCCAGGACCGGGAGCGTGTAGGGGAAGAGGTCTCCTTCCGGGAAGCTGCGGCACTCGGCCGCAACGAGCCGGGCATACTCCTCCGGGTCCTGTGCCAGGCGGGAGAGCTCCTCGTCGAGTCGGTTCACCACCTCGGCGGTCATGCGCTCGATCGGATCGGCGGAAGCGGCGAGGTGGAGAATCAGCGTGAACAGCAGCGGCAGCATGGGGAAGGCGCTCAGCCGCACTGGCCGGCCGTGCAGGTCTGTCCCGGGTCGCCGCAGGGGGTGCCGTCCAGGACCGCGGGGTTTTCGCAGCCCACGCCTTCGGTGCAGGAGTCGTCGGTGCAGGGGTTGCTGTCGTCGCAAACGGGCGGCTGTCCTGCGGTGCAAGTGCCTCCCAGGCAGGTTTCGGCGCCGTTGCAGGGGTCGGCATCGTCGCAGGAGTTGGAATCGTTGGCAGTCTGGCTGCAACCCTGGCCTGGAACGCAGGAGTCGTCGGTGCAGGGGTTGTTGTCGTTGCAGTCGGGAGGCGGCTGTGGCTCGCAGATCCCGGCATTGCACTTGTCCGTCCCGTTGCACGGGTCGCCGTCGTCGCACGGGTTGTCGTCGTCGTCGGGATGGACGCAGCCCAGCTTCTTGTCGCAGCCGTCGTCGGTGCAGGGGTTGCCGTCATCGCAGGAGAGGACCGATTCGGGCGGGATCACGCACACTCCGGCAAGGCTTCCCTCATCGAGCTTGCAGGTGAGCGTCCCGTTGCACACGTCCCCGTCTTCGAGCGGGTCGCAATCCGAGTCCTTGGCACAGGTGCACTCGAGCGTTGCGAGCTGGTCGAGCGGAAGCAGGGTCCCGGCGCACAGTCCGTCGCCGCAGACGTCGGTCCCGGTGCAGGGGTTGCCATCATCGCACTTGGCACCATTGAGCGGAGCATCCTCGTGGAGGCACAGACCGGTGGTCCCGTCGCACGAATCCGCGGTGCAGGGGTTTGCGTCATCGCAGTCCGGCTCGTCACCGGTGCAGGTTCCGCCTGTGCAGTGGTCGCCGGTGGTGCATGCATCCCCGTCATCGCACGGTCCTTCGGCCGGCTTTGAAGTGCACTTGCCCGTCAGGCAGGTGGGCTGGCTGCATGGAGTCTCGGCTTCGGGGCACTCGCCGCAGGTGCCTCCGCATCCATCCGGTCCGCATTCCTTGCCGGTGCAGTTCGGCTTGCAGCAGACGCCCTCGATGCAGACCTCCTCCTTCTGGCAGCAGACCACTCCGCACAGCGGTTTGGAGCAGGCGCACTTCCCTTCCAGGTTGCACTGCTTGTTTTCCGGGCAGGTGCCGCACGACTTCCCGCACACCTTGCCGCACTCCCTGTCGAAGCAACTGAAGTTGCAGCAGGTCCCGGTATCCACGTTGCAGACGAGGTCGAGGTCGCAGCACAACCCGAAGCAGGGTTCGTGCGGCGAGGGGCAGATGCACTTCCCCTTCTCGCAGACGCCATTTGCCCCGCACCCCCCGCAGCTCCCGCCGCATCCGTCGTCGCCGCACTGCTTGCCCTTGCAGACCGGCTTGCACTCGACGTCCGGAACGTCCGCCGGGGTGACCTCCTCGACCACATCTTCCACGTCCGCGACCAGGTCCTGGCCGGTGACGTCCTTGGGCTTCTTCACGTGCTTGTATTCCATCGGCGTCACGCAGCCGGCGATCACCAGGCCGACCAGCGCAACTCCCAAGACCCGCTCGTTCCTCATGGCTCTCCCCCGTACTCAGAAGCTGAAAGTCGCGCTCATGCCCAGGACGTCCCCGTCCACCAGCGGGACCACCGTCGCCTTGCCCGGCTCCGAGGCGGCATCCACGATCAGGAGGACCGCACCCGCAACAGCAGCGGCACCGCCCACGCCGTATAGAATCCACGCTCCCGTGGCCATGGGCTGCACGTCGTTGTCGTACTCCTGCTGGTACAGGGCAGGGACCTTCGGCGACACCGGGTTCCACAGTGTCCCGTCCGGGTACTTCTTCTTCAGGTCCTCGTTTCGTGTGTAGGCCATCCCGTTGAGCGTTCCGCCCACTCCGACCAGGGCAACGCCGCCGCCGACCATGGCCCACTTCCACCAGCTCGAGCCGCCCTCGTCCCCCGTCTCCACCGGCCGGATCTCCTCGATCTTCCCCGACTTCGGGATGTCGGGCCGCTCCACCACGGTGCCGCCGGCCGGTACTACTATCTGGGCTCGCCATGCAGGTCGGCCCGGCTTGCTGACCACGACTTCCCACGTCCCGGCCGCCACCTTCTTGCGGAACGGAATGGTCCCTTCCGGGCGCCCGTTGAGGAACACCTCGGCACCGATCTCCTGCCCCGCGAGCTGGAGAACTCCGAACTGCTCCAGCGGCGTCAGGGTGAGCTTCTGTGCCGCCGAGCTTCCCGCAGCGCACGACGCGAACTGGATGGAGCGCATCTCGTAGCCGTCCAGCATGCCGGTCAGCATCTGCATGCCCGGCTTGACCCAGAAGGTGAATGGCGTGGCGTACCCCGGGCCCTCCCCGGTTTCATCGAAGTGGAGCACCGCCCCCGCCGGCTCGGACGAGAAATCGACCCGGCAATGGGTCCGGGCCAGAGCCTTCTCCACCGTCTCCCGTTCCGTCGTCGCCTCGGGAACCGGCTGTGCGGCCGTGCGGATGTACTTGTCGAAGTGGTACCAGGCCTCGGCCAGGCGGCCGAACTTGCGGCATGCCTTGGCCAGCTCCAGGTGGACGGGCGTGCGCTCCCCCTCGGGAAGCAGGCCGACCACGTCTTCCCACACCTTCATGGCTTCCGCCAGTCGACCGCCGTCCGCCAGCTCCCGGGCCTTGGCCAGGCGTGCCGCAGGGTCCTGCGCTTCCTGAGCCAGGACCGCTGCCGGCAGCAGCAGCACAACGGCCATCGTCGCGATCCTCATGTCCATGAGCTTCCTCCAGATGCCTCACGAGGCGGGCACGGGCGAACCCGCACCGCACATGCGAGCAGCATCCTAACATGCAGCGCACACGCGGGCAAACATCGAAGCGATCCCGCACAGCTATCCAACAGCGATCCTGCACCGTGATCCCGAGCTGCTTCCCGGCGGCTCCTCCCGTCACAAGGCTCGGTTGACACACCCGGCCATCCGAGCTAGATTGCAGCGGACCGTTCCGGTTCTCCCTGGAAGGGGAATTCGAAAGGGAAACGGGTGCAAATCCCGTGCGGTCCCGCCACTGTAAGCGGGTTGCCTGCGCCTCATGCCACTGGGTTCGTCCTGGGAAGGCGGCAGCAGGAGGAGGTCCTTCGGGGCCTCGACTCGCGAGCCAGGAAACCTGCCGGAACGAATCGTATCGACTCGACCTCGAGGGTGGGGAGAGGAGGATCTTGGCCGCTCGACTTGCCTCACATCGACATGAAGGCCACGCATCGGCGGCGGAGGTTCTTTGCCGGTCCGTTGCCGTGGCCTGGTGCGCCCTCCTTGCGCTCGCCGGATTCGCCGCACATGCCGAGGACATCGAGCTGTCGGGCGTGGAGGTGGTCACGAGCCGTCCCCCCATGCTCGACACGTGCTCCGCCGTGACCGTGGTCAAGCCCGAGGAAGGGGACGTTGCGACCGGCACCGTTGCTGAGCTCCTGGCCACCGTCCCGGGCGTCCAGGTCGTTTCTTCCGGGTCGCCGGGGCAACGCCAGTCCGTGACCCTGCGCGGCGCGACCGGCAGCCAGGTGCTCGTCCTCGTCGAGGGGCTCGATGCCGCAGACCCCATGGGGGCCACGGCAGACCTCTCCCAGATCCCGGCGGATGCCGTCGAGTCGATCGAGGTCTACCGGGGACCTCGCGGCGCGGCAGCCGGCCGTGGAGCGCTGGGAGGCGTGGTGGTCGTCCGGCTCAAGCGTGGAGGACCGCCCGGCGGTTCCGTGCGGCTGTCCGCGGGGGCATACCGGATCGCTGCCCCGGATGACGTGGCCGGTGATGCCTCCTTGCGCTTCGACAAGTGGTTCCTGCACTACGGCCACCACCAGGCGGAAGGGGTCTTCCCCTTCGTGGATGTCAACGGCAAGGAGCGCCTGCGGAAGAACAACGACAGCACGGCCGACAAGATCACGATCTCGTGGGGGGACCGGATTCTCAACGGTACCAGGCTCGACCTTCTGGCCACGACGAGCCTGTCGGAACGCGGGTCGCCCGGTATCGAGCAGTTCCCGTCCGAGGTGGCTCGGGAAGCCGCGGTGCAGGGACTGTTCGGGGCCACGCTCAAGGCCCCCGCCTTCCCCGGGAGGCGGTTCAACAGCCGGGCCTCCCTGTCGGTCGGGTACTGGCAGTGGCGCTTCGTGGACCCAGCCCCGTATTTCGGCACTTCGATCAACAGCCGGACCGAGACCTGGCGCCTGACGGGCGAAGCCGGGGCCGACTGGCGGCCGCTACCCGGCCTTACCGCCCGTCTGCGGGGTACCGGGGCCGGGGAGCTTGCATCCATGGAACGCAGGCTTGCGGACCCTCGTGACGAGGAGCGGGGCGTGGGCGACATCGCCCTGTCCCTGTCCTTCGACCGGGAGACGTTTCCCCTGTCCGCCACGGGAGGGTTCCGGCTCGCCCTGGCAGACGGGAGCGCAATCCCCGTGCCATCGGTCGAGGCAACGCTCGACATCGTGACCGGGCTGTCCGCATTTGCCTCGGGGAGCCGGGCCTGGCGCCTGCCCACCTTCGACGAGCTCTACTTCGAAGGGAGCGGTATCCGGGGAAACAGCGACCTCGAGCCCGAGGACAGTTGGGGGGTCGATCTCGGCCTTCGCTACGAGGGGTATGGCATCCGCGTGGGGGCCACCGGGTTCTACCAGCTCATCCTGGACGGGATCCAGTTCGTCCAGACGACTCCCTACCTGGTGGAGGCGCAAAACACGGACGGTGCCTGGGCCGCGGGCGGCGAGCTCGAGGCCGGGTACACGCTCGGTCCCTGGTCCGTGGAAGCCTCGGTGTCCCGGCTGTCGACCCGGTGGGACCGGACCGGCGGCGAGCTGCCCCTCAAGTCCCGCTGGAGCGGAGCTGCGGAGACCCGCTGGTCGATCTGGCGCCTCGAAATGTACACGAGGGCGGCCTGGAGGACCCCCTACTTCCTGGGGCCGGTGGCCGCACGCCAGGAGGAGGGCCGCCTCTTCTGGGATGCCGGAATCAGCGCGGACCTCGGGTTGTCGTTCCGCCTTTCGGTGGATGCCCGTAACCTGCTCGACAAGCGGGATGCCGTGGATGCGCTCCAGTATCCGCTCCCCGGCCGCTCGATCTTCGTCAGCATCACCAAACTCTGGGAGGAAGCACCGTGAAGCAGTGGACAGCCAGCCCTGAGCACAGTCGAAGGGTGGGCAGTGGGCCCCCCCCCCCACACCACCCGGAGCGTAAGCGACGGGCCGCGTGTAGCAGGCTCCGCCGTGGGCCATGGGCCGGCGGGCTGTTCGGGAGCCTGCTTCTCTTCCTGACCTTGTGCTGCATTGCATGCGGCACGGGAGGAGACCCGGCGGACGCAACGTCCCCCTCGGCCGATTCCGACTCTGCCGGAGCCGCTCAGTCCGCGCTGGACGGACCGGAGGGCATCCGGGTCATCGGCGATCGGGTTTTCGTCACCAGCACGGCAGCGGCGCTCGACGATGCCACGGGTACCATGACCTACGGGCAGGGGTACGTGAGCGCGCTGGACCGGGACTCGCTGGACGAGCTGGGGCGCGTGGACACCCCCTGGCTCAACCCGCAGACCCTGGTCGTGACGGGGGAAGGTCCGGACGTCACCGAGGACAGCGGGGCTTCCGACGAAGGGGCGGACATCCGTGCGGCGAGTGCCCCGGACGGTTCAGGCACGGCTGCCGGAGCGATGCTCGCTGTTGTCTGCTCCGGCCGTCTCGAGGCCGACGACTCGGGGCGCATGCTGGCGGCTACCCCGGGGGGCGTCCTGCTCGTCGATCCGCAGACCCTCGAGATCCTGGGACAGGTCGAGGTTCCCGCTGGGACGCCCGGCCTCCTGGGCGGCTTCCCCGGCAGTGCAGTGTTCGACTCGTCCGCAGACATCCTGTTTGCCGGGAGCGGGATCGGGCCCTACGTGTACCGGGTCGATCTGGATTCCCTGGCTGTCGAATCGGTCTTTACCGTCCACCCGGAATCAGAGACCAACGATCTCGTGGTTCCTGCGCTGGCCGGCGGGATCCTCTATGTCTCGTCGCAGCGGACCGGGATGCTCTATCGGCTCGATCCGGCCACGGGAGCATCGACCGGCGAGCCCATCGACATCACCAAAACCGATGCCTACGAGGGGCCAATCGATATCGCGGTGACCGGTTCCACCCTCTACGTGCTTTCCACCATCTCGTCCCGGGTTGCCGCAGTGGACCTGGGTTCCGGAGAAGTGACTTACCCCTTTGCTGCCGGGGCCGCACCCAACCGCCTTCTCTTCCACGAGGGGACGCTCTATGTGGTCAACTCGCTGGACAACAACCTGACCCGGTTCGACCCGGTCACGGGAAAGGCCGTGGCCCCGTTCGCCCCGCTGCCGGTAGGGACGAACCCTTGGGAAATGGCGGCCCAGGGCGCAACGGGCTATATCACCGGCTACCTCGACGATACCGTCTATGCCGTGTCCCTCGAGGACGGAAGCATCCTGGCCACGAGCCGCTAGGTTCACATCCGCACCGTCTCCACCAGCTCCCGGAACCGGGCCGGAGGCACCGCGGCCAATGTCTTGCGGAGTGCGAGGAGTCGATGCCGGGCCATGTCCCGAGTGGTCGGGGTGTCGCTCATCCTGTCCGCGCCGAGCACGTAGTGCGAGAAGTCCCGTTGGTCGAGCAGGTCGGACGGGAAGCGGGAGAGCCAGCCGTCCAGCGTCCCGATCATGGCCCGCTGCCCCCATTCGAGGCGGGCATCCGGAGGCAGACGGCCGATGCGCCAGTGCTTGTGCGCAAGAAGCAGGGCGGACGGCACTTCCCGGGTTGCCTGGAGCAGGGCCAGCGAGTCCGCTGTCCATGCGGAGGGGCGCCGAACCGCCGTGGCGAACCCGTCGACGTGGAGCTGCCCGGGGCGGCATCGGAAGATCTCGACGCAATGGCTGCAGAGCGGCTGCACCTTCCCGTTCAGCAGCCCGTGCAGACGGTCGCACAGCAGCCGGGGTCCACGGGGTTCGTCGTTGCCATCGGCACGGTCCACCGGCGTGGTGACCAGGCGGAATCCACCGCCGACCGGCTCCAGGGGCAGGACCCGGGAGATGTCCCTGTGCGGCCAGCCCGCGATTCTCGGGATGTAGATGTCCCCACCTACCCGCGTCCACATCGAGCGCTCCTCCCTATCTCCTTCGTGCCCCCACGTCCGTTTCGGCCCGTCCACGCACCGCAGCCATCTTGCTGCGAAGCTCCGGTGCGCGGGCGATCCGCTCGCTGACCTGGGCGTGGTCCCGCAGCAGCTCCACGAGCGTCACGAACCACTCCTCCTTCAGCTCGAGCAGGAGCAGCTCGATGAACTGCAACCCCCCGGTGGAGAGGTGCTGGCCCGAGCATTCCGCCGCGATGTCGTACAGGGTGCTCAGCATCCGATCCCCTTCCTGCGCCAGGAGATCCCGGAGCACGGCCGGGAGGTTGTCGAGCACGTCGGCCCCACGAACGTACTTCGCTTCCCCCTTGGCCAGGTGGCGGCGCAGCGCGGTTCCGGCGATGTCACCCAGGAGCCCGGCAAGGATCTCCTGGGTGGTCCCCCGCTCCATCACGCCGGCCTTGAGCAGGACGTCCACGAGCCGAAGCCCTTCCGGCGTGGGATGCGCCTCGATCCGGAACTCCTCCTTGCGGGCCAGCATGTCGGGGTGCGAAGTCACGAACTCGATGATCCCCCGGTGGATGCCGTAGTTCCTTGCCCAGCGGAGCCAGTCCGGAGCATTGGCCACGACCTTGATCTGGCAGAAGCGGCGCAGCATCGCGACGTCGAGCGATTCTACCTGGTAG
>Ga0233425_10005320_pt1 | contig 20451 bp, 16 predicted proteins | sample Watercolumn_Towu_2_FD_181712 | JGI IMG/M metagenome (GOLD analysis project Ga0233425, IMG submission 181712) | Freshwater microbial communities from Lake Towuti, South Sulawesi, Indonesia - Watercolumn_Towuti2014_140_MG | ecosystem: Environmental > Aquatic > Freshwater > Lake | place... | reverse complement strand
ACCTTGGCGTCGATGACCTTGCCGTGCTGGCCATGGGGCACCCGCAGGGATGTGTCCTTCACGTCCCGGGCCTTCTCGCCGAAGATCGCCCGAAGCAGCTTCTCTTCGGCGGTCAGCTCGGTCTCGCCCTTGGGCGTGATCTTGCCGACCAGGATGTCGCCCGGACGCACGTAGGCGCCGATGCGGACGATCCCTTCCTCGTCCAGATCCCGCAGGCTCTCCTCGCCGACGTTCGGGATGTCGCGGGTGATCTCCTCGGGGCCGAGCTTGGTCTCACGGGCTTCGACCTCGTGCTTTTCGATGTGGATCGAGGTGAAGCGGTCGTCCTTGACCAGCGCCTCGCTGACGATGATTGCGTCCTCGTAGTTGAAGCCGTCGAAGCTCATGAAGCCGACCAGGATGTTCTGGCCCAGGGCCAGGTATCCCTTCTCGGTCGAAGAGCTATCGGCCAGCGGCTGGCCCTTCGCCACGCGCTGACCCTTCTCGACGATCGGCCGCTGGCTGACGCACGTCCCCTGGTTCGATCGCACGAACTTGGTCAGCGGGTAGGTGTAGGCCTGGCCGCCGTCACCCTGCAGCTGGATCTCGGAACCTGTCGACGAAACGATCACACCATCGTCCTCGGCGACGACCACCTGGCCGGAGTCGATCGCGACACGCCGCTCCATTCCGGTGCCGACGATCGGCGCTTCCGGCGACAGGAGCGGGACGGCCTGGCGCTGCATGTTGGAGCCCATGAGGGCGCGGTTCGCGTCGTCGTGCTCCAGGAACGGGATGAGGGCGGTCGACACGCTCACGATCTGCATGGGCGACACGTCGAGGTACTCGACGTTCTCGGCAAGGTCGTGCGCAAACCGCTCGCCGATGCGGACCTCGATGCGCTCGCCCACCATCTGGTTCTTGCTGTCGAGCTCGGTGTTCGCCTGCCCGATCACATGCCGTTCCTCTTCGTCGGCCGGCATGTAGATGACTTCGCTGGAGTCGGCCGAGACGAACGGGCGGACCTTGATCTTCCGCGCCTTCTTCAGGCCGGCCAGCTGCTTCGCGGCCTGCCTGTTGATCACGCGGCCGGCCTTCACCAGGACCTCGCCGTCCTCGCCCTCAATGTCGTCGGCTGCCGCCCGGCCCGCCAGGTCGGGGTCGTCGCTTTTCACCTCGTTACGCACCGGCCGGTACGGGGTTTCGATGAACCCGTACTCGTTGATCCGCGCGAACGTGGCCAGCGAGCCGAGCAGGCCGATGTTCGGCCCTTCCGGCGTCTCGATCGGGCAGATGCGGCCGTAGTGCGAGTGGTGGACGTCACGGACGTCGAAACCTGCCCGCTCCCGCGAGAGGCCGCCAGGACCGAGGGCCGAGAGCCGGCGCTTGTGCGTGAGCTCGGCCAGCGGGTTCGTCTGGTCCATGAACTGCGACAGCTGGGAGCCGCCGAAGAACTCGCGCACCGCTGCGACGACCGGCCGGATGTTGATCAGCGCCGCCGGGGTGGTCGTCGCCGGGTCCATCTGGGTCGTCATGCGCTCGCGCACGACCCGCTCCATACGGAGCAGGCCGACCCGCAGTTGGTTCTCGATCAGCTCTCCGACTGCACGCACCCGGCGGTTGCCGAGGTGGTCGATGTCGTCGATCTTTTCGCGACCGTTGTTGACGTTGATCATCTTGCGGATCAGCGCCACGATGTCGCCCTTGGTCAGCGTACGCACCTGCTCGTTGACGCCGAGGCTGCGGTTCAGCTTGTAGCGGCCGACCCGGCCGAGGTCGTACTTGCGGGCGTTGAAGAACAGCCCCTGCAGCAACGACTCGGCGTTCTCCACGCTCGGCGGCTCGCCCGGGCGGAGCCGGCGGTAGAACTCGATCAGCGCCTCTTCTTTGGTCTTGATCGCCGAGTCGCGCGCGAGCGTCGTCTTGATGAATGGGTGATCGGAGTCGGTGTCGATGTCCTCGAACAGCTCCAGAATCTTGCCGTCGGTGTAGTCCAGGGCACGGAGGAGCGTCGTCACGGGGGTCCGGCGCTTCCGATCGACCTTCACGTAGAGAAGGTCTTTGTTCGAGGTCTCGAGCTCGACCCAGGCCCCGCGATACGGGATGAGCTTGGCAAAGCAGAGCGGGCGGCCGGTGCCGGGATCGGCCTCGACTGTGAAATAGGCGCCAGGCGAGCGGACCAGCTGCGATACGACGACGCGTTCGGCCCCGTTGATGATGAACGTGCCGTTGCCGGTCATGAGCGGGATGTCGCCCATGAAAAGCGTCTGCTCCTTGACCTCGCCGGTCTGCTTTACGAGCAGCTTCACGGTCACGTACATCGGGGCGGCGAAGGTGGTCTCCTTCAGCCGGCACTCACGCTCCGTCTGCTTGGGCTTTCGGATCTCGTAGTCGCCGAATCGGAGCTCGAACCGTCCGCCCGAGAAGTCCTCGATCGGGGAGATCTCGTCGAAGAGCTCCCGGAGGCCCTCCTTGATCAGCCAGTCGAACGACTGGATCTGGACCTGGATCAGGTTCGGGACCTCGACCACACGCGGGATCCGGTTGAAGCTCTTGTACCCGGCGTCCTGCTGCGAGGTCGAACTGACTGTGGAAACCACCATGCAGACAACTCCAGTCCCATGCGGAACGGCTGGTTTCGAACGCGGCTTCACGCGCGAAAGCCGCGACGGCGCTAACGCTTGTTCAGATGGCGCGCGACGACGCTAGAAGTTTCAAAACGCGAAAGGAAACAGCTTCCCGGCGGTGGAAGTCATACAGTGGCAACCTCTGATGGTAGGTCGCCGGGTATGTGCTGTCAAGGGGACCGTGGCCGTCCGACCGCCGCGAGGCGTTTCGCCGGCACCAGGCGTGTGGGAACAGCACCAGGCGTGTGGGAACAGACAGGATGGTGGCAATCGGCTCCCCGCCGAGTGATATCGCCGGTGACGTCAAACGGCGGTTTGATATTGCGGGTGACATCATTTTGCGGGGGACGCTCGGACAGGCACCCCGGCCCCGGAGGCGGATCGGAGGCCGGTGGCGGTGGGGCACAAACCCATGTCTGCACGTTGTTGGCGTTGAGTACTAGTAGTGGGCGCCATCATCGGGGTCTTGGCATGGCGCGTGATTGGTCTTTGGGACAGCCTGATGTTCTCGTTTGCGACCTCGTAGCCGTTCGAGCCGACCTGCTACCAGATTCGACCGGTCATCCCTCCGGTAGGTGTGGATAATAGTCCGGTGCTGACCCCCGACGATGTGCGCAGAGTCGCCCGGCTCACCCGCATAGCGATGACCGACCACGAGGCAGACGTCCTGCGCGGTCAACTCGCAAGGGTCCTCGACCATTTCCAATCGCTGCAACGGGTCGACACCTCCGATGTTGAGCCGACCGGGCACGCCACTGAAACGACTAGCGTGATGAGGGCCGATGAGGTCCGCTCCTCCTTGCCGCGCGAGGCGGTCCTCAAGAACGCCCCCGACGTCGACGAGTCGTTCATCCGCGTGAAGCCGGTCCTGGGTACGTGAGTCGGGCCGCACCCCTCCACTTCCTGACCTCCCACGAAGCGCAGCAGCTACTGCGGCGGGGGGAGTTGTCCTCGGTCGAGCTGACGCGGTCGGTACTCGAGCGGGCGGATGCGCTCGAAGCGAAGCTCCAAGCGTTCATCACGACGACAGCAGACCTGGCGCTGGAGGCCGCCCGGGCCTCGGATGCACGTCGCCGAGCAGGTGGCCCGCTGGGACCGCTCGATGGCATTCCGGTCGCCATCAAGGACAACATCTCGACTAGGGGCGTGGCGACGACCGCTGGCTCGAAGATCCTGAAGGGCTACGTGCCTCCATACGACGCCCACGTCGTCGAACGCCTGGCCAGCGCAGGCGCAGTCATCGTTGGGAAGGGAAACCTGGACGAGTTCGCGATGGGGTCGTCGAACGAGAACTCGGCGTACGGCCCGGTGCGGAACCCCTGGGACACGGGGCGCGTCCCCGGAGGCAGCAGCGGTGGGCCGGCTGCGGCGGTCGCGGCCGGCGAAGCGAGCGTGGCGCTTGGCTCCGACACGGGTGGGAGCATCCGGCAGCCCGCGGCTCTCTGTGGAATCGTCGGCATGAAGCCGACCTACGGGCTGGTCAGCCGACACGGGCTGATCGCGTTCGCAAGCTCGCTGGACCAGATCGGTCCGTTCGCCCGCGACGTGACCGACTGCGCGATCACGCTCGGCGCGATCGCGGGCCACGATCGCCGCGATTCGACCTCTGTCGAACGCCGGGTGCCCGATTTCGCCGCCGCCTTGACGGAGGACATCAAGGGCATGCGCCTGGGCGTGCCGAAGGAGTACCTCGTTGCCGGGATCGAGCCGGGCGTCCGGGCCGCGTTCGAGGCTGCCCTCTCGGTGTTCCGAACGCTCGGGGCCGTCGTCGAGGAGTGCTCGCTGCCGCTGACCGACCAGGCGCTCGCTGTCTACTACCTCCTAGCGCCCTCCGAGGCGTCGGCCAACCTTGCGCGGTTCGACGGGTTCAAGTACGGCCACAGCTCGGGGGAAGCGGCGACGGCCTGGGACACGATGGACCTTACCCGTGCCGAGGGGTTCGGCGCAGAGGTCAAGCGCAGGATCCTGCTGGGCGGCTATGCGCTGTCAGCCGGGTACTACGACGCGTACTACAGAAAAGCTCAGCAGGTGCGCACGCTGATCCGTGGGGAGTTCGCCCGCGCGTTCGAGCGCTTCGATGCGCTCGTGACGCCGACCTCACCGACCGTCGCCTTCGAACTGGGCGCACGCACTGAGGACCCGCTTGCGATGTACCTGAGCGACGTATGCACGATCCCGGTCAACATCGCTGGCTTGCCAGGCATCTCGGTCCCGTGCGGGTTTGCCGACCGGCTGCCGGTGGGGCTTCAGATCATCGGCCCCCAGTTCGGCGACGGCACGGTCCTGAGGGTCGCGCACTGCTACGAGCAGGCAACCGAGTGGCACACCAGGCACCCGGCGCTGTGAATCTCCGGTTCATTCCTGTCGTGCCTGTCATGCCGACCGTCGTTTCGGCACTTGCTTTGCTGGCAGCTTGCGCCTGTGGAAGCGGCAAGGGCACGGCGACCCCGGCTCCATCGGCCGCAGTGTCGCCCATGGCGTCTGCCACCGTTTCGGCTACACCCATGCCTTCGGCCTCGCCGACGTTCCCGGCCGTCCCGGCGGCCTGGCCGTTCGTGTTCAACGGCGACGCCACCGTCGGCGGCACGCCGGTCCCGGCCGGCCTTCAGATCGTCGGACGCATCGATGAATACCGGTCAGCGTCGGTGACGACTCAGGAGGGCAAATACTCCGCCCTGCCGGTAGGGCCGCTCGACTCGAAGTTCTTCGACCTGCCGATCGAGTTCGAACTCACGAGGCTGTCTGACGGCAAGACCGTCACGGCCGCGGAGACGATGGTCTTCCGGGCGCTGCCGCAGCCGAGCGTCTTTCAGTTCAACCTGACTTTTCCCGGGTTCGAGTGAGGAACGCCGGGTCGCGGAAGCTCAGGTCCGCGGTCGCGGCCAGGAGTTCGGCGATCGCATCGCCGCCCCCGACGACGTAACTGCCGGACGTCAGGCCTGCCGCGTGCCCGAGCCGGTCCAGAACCCGCGCCCCACTCGCCTTCGCCAGTGCGAGCCCGGCGGCGACATCCCAGGTCCCGCCCCAGCTCAGATACATGTCGAGCCTTCCGCACGCTGCGTACGCCAGCCCGAGCGCGGTCGACCCCAGTCCGCGCACGCTCTGGACGTCGGGCTCGATCCTGGCCAGCACCTCCAGCATCGCGACGGCCTTGTTCGAATCGCGGGAAAGGTCGTAGCCGACGACGGTTTCGGCGAGGCGCGACGGCCGGCGCACGGTGATCGCCTTCCCGTTCACTTGCAGAAGGCCCTCGGCCTCAGCGGCGAAGACTTCGCCATGTGTGGGATCCAGGATCACCCCTGCGACCGGGCGGTCGCCGTCGACGAGCGCAATGCTGACGCAGAAGATCGGGATGCCGATCACGAAGTTGCGGGTGCCATCGAGCGGATCGACGACCCACTCGAAGCTCGACGCCCCCGCCTTGCGCCCGGTCTCCTCCCCCAGGAATCCGAACTCCGGGTACGCGTCGGCGAGAACACGCGCTATCGCGGCCTCAGCGGCAGTGTCGATCTCGGTGACCAGGTCCTTCGGCCCTTTGAAGCGGGCCGGACCGTGCCTGCCCGTGCCGGCCTTGATGATCTCGCCGGCGGCCCGAGCGGCTTCCTCCATCGTCTCCAGCAGGGCTCCTCCCCTGCGCGAACGAGGCATCGGAGGTAGAGTTGGCGCCATGATTCGATCCCTCGACGGTGTGACCCCGCAGGTCCACAAGACCGCTTTCGTGAGCGAGACAGCCTACGTCATCGGCGACGTGGTCATCGGGCCCGGATCGAGCGTCTGGCCGGGCGCCGTGATCAGAGGTGACTCGGCCCGCATCACGATCGGCGCAAACACGAACGTCCAGGACAACTCGGTCCTGCATTCGGACCACGGCGCGGTCATAGGCGACTACGTCACGATCGGCCATCGCGTGATGTGCCACGCGTCGAGGATCGGCGACCGGTCGCTGCTGGGAAACGGATGTGTGCTGAACGAGGGCGCCGAGCTCGGCGAGTACTGCCTGGTCGCCGCGGGCGCGGTCGTGATCGAAGGGATGGTCGTGCCGCCTAGGCGGATTCTGGCCGGGGTGCCTGCGCGGGAGCGTGGCGATGTCGAGGAACGCCACCTGCAACTCATGAAGGCGGCCAACGACTCGTACATCGCTCGCACGACTCGGTACAAGGCCCACGGGGGTCTCGAGTAGCGGCTCTGGCTGCCGTCGCCAGCGCTACATACGGTCGGGCGCGCTCATCCCCATGAGCGAGAGGCACCGTGCGAGGGCAACGCGGGCGGCGTCGACCAGCTTCAGCCGGGCCTTGCTGACCGGGAGATCGGCCGGGTCGTTCGACAGGATCCGGCACTCGTCTTTGGCGTCGTAGAAGTGGGTGAACGCCCGCGCCAGGTCTTCGGCGAAGCGTGGGACGTGGTGGGGCTCGAGGCGCTCGGCTGCCAGCCTGACGACGTCCGGCAACACGAGGATGTGCCGCATGAGGCGCATCTCCAACGGATGCTTCAGCAGCGCCGTCGCCCCGTCGTCCCAGGAGACGCCACGCTCGTCGGCCATCCGGAGAACACTCGCTATGCGGGCGTGGGCGTACTGCACGTAGTAGACGGGGTTGTCTAGCGACTGGCGCGTCGCCAGCTCGAGGTCGAACTCCATCTGGCTGTCGGGCGACCGGCTCAGGAAGATATAGCGGCAGGCGTCGGCGCCGACGGCGTCGACCAGCTCGCGCACGGTAACGATCTGCCCCTTGCGCTTGCTGAGCCTTACCGCCTGATCGCCCTGCTTGAAGCTGACGATCTGGTTGAGGATGATCGTCAGCCGCTCCGGGTCGATCCCGAGCGCCTCGACGACCGCCTTCATCCTTGACACATGGCCGTGGTGGTCGGCGCCCCAGACGTTGATCACCCGGTCGAACCGCCTGCGCAGGAACTTGTCGTAGTGGTAGGCGATGTCGGTCCCGAAATAGGTCGGGCCGCCGCCTCCGCTCCGGACGACGACGTTGTCCTTGTCTTCGCCCAGGCGAGTCGACGTGAACCAGCGGGCACCCTCCCGGTCGATCAGGTAGCCACGCTTTTCGATCAGCTTCATCGCCTCGTCGAACGTGCCGTCGGTCAGCAGCCCCTGCTCGCTGAACCAGTTGTCGTAGCGCACGCCGAGGCGTTCCAGGTCGGTGCGGATGCTCGCCAGGACGCGCTTGAGCACGACCGGGAGCAGCTCCCGGGCGGCCTCGTCCCTGGGAAGGGCCGCGAGCCTGCCGCCGTCCTCGCCGTGGATCCCCTGCGCCAGCGCCTTTGGCCCCTCGCCCTGGTACGCCTCCTCGGGCAGCGGAACGTCCTGCCCGGCCGCCTGCATGTAATGGGAATACACGGTGTCGATGAAGGCACGCATCTGGTTGCCGCCGTCGTTGACGTAGTACTCCCGTTGAACGTCGTATCCGGCCGCTTCGAGCAGCGTGGCGAGCCCGCTGCCGATTACCGCGCCGCGCGCGTGGCCAACGTGGAGGTCGCCGGTGGGGTTGACGCTCACGAACTCCACCTGGATGCGCTTGCCTGCACCGATCTCCACGTTGCCGAAGTTATCGCCTTCCGCACGGACTGATTCGACCTGGCGCGCCAGCCACGCATCGGCGAGTACGAAGTTGACGAAGCCAGGCGGGGCCGCTGAGGCCGAGGCGACAGCCTCATGGGCAGGGAGTGCAGCGACTATGCGTTCCGCGATCGCCATCGGCGCCATGCGGAGGGTGCGGGCGAGTCGGAGCGCGACGCTCGAGCCATAGTCCCCGTGCTCGGGGTGCTGCGGGCGCTCGATGGTCGGCTGGATCGCGCCCGCGGGCGGGAGCTGCCCGGATCGTTCGGCGGCTTCGAGGGCAGTCCGAAGCAGCGCCGCAAGCTGGTCGGTGATGCGCATGGAAAACGGACATGTTAACAAAGGGCCCAGATATACTCCCCATATGCCGGGCAGGCCAGTTCCGCGTGTGCGTCGCAAGCCCGCGCCCAAGGCTCAGGCTGGGGTGCGCCGGCAGACCGCGACCAGGATGGAGGCGCTGCCGCTTCCGGATGAACTCGCCCGGCGTGCCGCCGAGCTTGGCTTCCGCACCACTGCCGGAGACTACAGCCGCCTCGAGAACCGACTGACGGCTCTTCGCGACGTGATGCGAGCCGTTCGTGAGATCGACGTCAGCGCGCACGAGCCGGCCCCAGCATTCGCTCCCGGAGCTCGCATCGACCGGGAGTCCGGAGGCTCGTCCACCGGTACGCCACACCGGAAGCCGAACCGGCGGCGCAGTCGCCGTCGAAACCCGTGAACGACCTCACCTACTCGTCGATCGATGAGCTTGGCCCCTGGATCAAGTCGGGCCGCCTGTCCTCGGTCGCACTCGTCGAGGCCGCCCTGGCTCGTATCGACCGCCTCGATCCGGTCTTGAACAGCTTTCTCGTCGTCCTGAAGGACTCTGCGCTCAGCGAGGCCCGTGAACGAGATCGCGAGGTGCGTGACGGGCGATACCGCGGCCCTCTTCACGGAATTCCGGTCGGCCTGAAGGACCTGTTCGACGTCGCCGGCGTGCCGACCACCGGGGGATCGACGATCCTGCGGCGTAACGTGCCGTCGGCCGACGCCACGGTGACCCGCAAGCTGAGGGAGGCGGGCGCGGTCGTGATCGGCAAGCTGAACATGGTCGAGTTCGCCATGGGGGCGACCTTGATGAACCCCCATTACGGACCGGCCCGCAACCCGTGGGACACGACGCGCATCACCTGCGGGTCGAGCGGGGGGTCGGGTGCGGCGGTCGCGGCCGGACTATGTGTGGCGGCGCTCGGCAGCGACACGGGCGGCTCGATCAGGATGCCCGCGGCGGTATGCGGGCTGGCCGGCCTAAAGCCCACCTACGGGCTGGTCAGCAGGCGCGGCGTGCTGGACTTGAGCTGGACCTGCGACCACGTTGGCCCAATGACCCGCACGGTCGCCGATTGCGCCCACGTGATGAACGCGATCGCCGGCCACGATGCGGCCGACCCCGGATCCGCCTCCAGACCGTTCGCCGATTTCACGTCCAATCTCGGCCGCGGGCTGAGCGGCGTCCGCGTCGAAGTGCCACGCGACTACTTCTTTGGAAAGCGTGGACGCCGAGGTGGAAGGCGCGGTGCAAGCGGCAATCGAGCTCCTGGCCGAAAACGGCGCATCGGTGCGAGAGGTACCGATGCCGTGAATGGCTAGAAGTCGCGCCATCAACATGGCCGTCGTGATGCCCGAGGCGGTGTCTGTCCACGAGCGGTGGTTGAAGGACCACCGCGATGAGTACAGCGCCGAGGTACTGGGCCGGCTCGAAGCGGCACAGACGATGAGCGCTGTCGAGTACATTCGCGCGCAACGAGCGCGGCGGTGGTTTAACGAGCAGATGGCCTCGGCCATGGCGGATGTCGACGTCCTGATCACGCCCACGATCGCGGTCCAGACGCCGACCATCGAGGACTGCGCTTCTCCACCCGGCGCGAACGAAGCGAAGACAGGTGGCGCGTTCGCGAACTTCACCGGCGTTTTCAACACGACGGGGATGCCTTCGCTGAGTGTCACCTGCGGCTTCAAGAAGGCGAGGATGCCAGTCGGGATGATGATCTCGGGAAAGCCGTTCGAAGACCCACTGGTGCTGGGCGTCGGCCACGCGTACGAGCGGCTGGCAGGACACTGGCGAAGGCACCCGCCGCTGTGAGTCGCGCACGTGACTCGGCAGCCTAAACGGCGGTCAGGCGGGCGATTCGCCAGTCCCGCCGGCTGACATCACCGGCAATATCAGATATCGGGGACGGCTGAGAGGCCCCACCCCGCCACGGCCGCGGCCACAACAACCAGCCACGGCGGCAGCTTCCAGAACACGAGCAGTCCGAACGCGGCCACAGCAAGCGCGAAATCCCTGGGCGAGTGGATAGCACTCGTCCAGACCGGGTCGTAAAGCGCGGCCAGTAGGAGACCGACCACAGCGGCGTTGATCCCCATCAGAGCCCGGCGAAAGCCAGCGTGCCGGCGGACCATGTCCCAGAACGGCAGTGTCGCAACGACGAGCAGATACGAGGGCAAGAAGACCGCCCCGAGGGCCAGGGATCCCCCGACCCACGGCGCCGGCATCGAGGCGATCGAGGCGCCCAGGTAGCCAGCGAACGTAAACAGCGGGCCCGGCACGGCCTGGGCGGCCCCGTACCCGGCCGTGAAAGTAGCCTCGTCCACCCAGCCTGGTGGTACGACCTCCGCTTGAAGGAGCGGGAGCACGACGTGGCCACCGCCGAACACGAGCGAGCCAGCACGGTAGAAGCCGTCGGCAACGTCGAGGGCGTCGTTGTCGAGGGACTGGCGAAGGGCCGGCAGGCCGACCAGTAGTACGACGAAGACCGCAAGGGCAGCGACCGCCACCCGCTTGCCAGATGAACCACTGGCGATCCCATCCGATCCGATACCAGCGAAGCCGCTCGCTGGCGTGCCGTCCGCGCTCACCTGTGGTTTCTCGACAGGCTCAGGCACCCTCAGCAGCCGCCATCCGATGACGCCGCCCGCCACGATGACGCCGATCTGCGCCAATGTGCCCGACATCGCGAGCATCGCACACGCGGCGAGGACCGCCAGAGTGATCCGCGGGCGGTCCGGACACAGCGTACGGGCCATGCCCCACACGGCCCACGCGACGACCGCGACGGCGGCGATCTTCAGCCCGGCCAGCCCGCCCGCGTCCAGCACTTCGGCCGCCGCTGAGACGCCGTACGCGAAGAGGATGAGGGCGATGGCGGACGGCGCGGTGAAGCCAATCCAGGCCGCGAAGGCGCCGGGCAGTCCGGCACGTTTCAGTCCGACCCCCATGCCGACCTGACTGCTGGCAGGACCTGGCAGGAACTGGCAGAGGGCCACGAGGTCAACGTATTCCTCGTCGGTGAGCCACCGTCGGCGTCGGACATACTCCTCGCGGAAATAGCCAAGATGGGCGACGGGACCGCCGAACGAGGTCAGACCGAGGCGGGTGGCAACCAGCAACACCTGAAGAAGACGAGCAAACCCGCGGTGCCCTTCGCCCTCGTCGCTGCCGCCGGGGTCGTCGACCTCAATGTCGTCAGTCATATCTGGTCGGGGTGACAGGATTCGAACCTGTGGCCCCCAGTACCCCATACTGGTGCGCTACCAGCTGCGCCACACCCCGGACCTGGCCTCAGATTACCACCCGGCCGGATACGCGCCGGCCGTTGCGCGCCCCATATAATCGAATCATGCGCGAAGTACTCGACCAGGCAACGGCGCTCAGGCGCCGCATAGCCGAGATTGTGGGGCGTCTTTGACCTCCCCCGCCTCGAGCAGCGCGTCTCCGAGCTGGAGCAGGCGTGCTCCCGACCCGACTTCTGGTCCGACCAGCGCGCCGCTCAGACCCAGCTGAAGGAGCTCTCCCGCCTCAAGGCCCGCGTAGCCGACTGGCGTTCGGTGGAATCGCGCGTCGCCGACCTCGTGGAGATGGCCGAGCTCTCGCTCGCCGAGTCGGAGGACGCTCTCCAGGCGTCTCTCCAGACAGAGCTTCAGGCCGTGACTGCTCGCACAAAGGAACTGGAGTTCGGGCTCCAGCTCTCAGGCGAGTATGACGACCGCGACGCGATCGTGGCCCTCAAGTCCGGCGCGGGCGGGGTCGACGCCCAGGACTGGACGGGCATGCTGCTCCGCATGTACCTCCGCTGGGCCGAGCATCGCAGCTTCAAGGCGACCGTTCTCGACTCCACCCCCGGTGAGGAGGCCGGCCTGAAGTCCGCCGCTATCCGCATCGAGGGCGACCACGCGTACGGGCTGCTCCGCTCGGAGCGCGGAGTCCACCGGCTGGTCCGTCTCTCCCCGTTCGACGGTGACCACCTGCGGCACACTAGCTTTGCCCTGGTCGAGGTCCTGCCGGAATCGGACCCGGTCTCTGATATCACGATCGGCCCGGAGGACGTGAAACTTGAGGCCTTTCGGGCCGGCGGCCACGGCGGACAGAACGTTCAGAAGGTGTCGTCGGCGGTGCGACTCACTCACGTGCCCACCGGCATCGTGGTGGCAGTTCAGAACGAGCGGTCGCAGACCCAGAACAAGGAGATCGCGATGAGCATCCTGAGGTCGCGCCTCCTGGAGATCGAGCTGCGCAAGCGCGAGGAGGAGCGGTTGAAGCTGAGAGGCGAGCATGTCTCGCCCGAGTGGGGCCGGCAGGTCCGCAGTTACGTCCTGCACCCTTACCAGATGATCAAAGACCACCGGACCGACTTCGAAACCGCCGATGTCGAGAAGGTGCTCGACGGCCAGATCGACCCGCTGCTGGAGTCGTACCTGATGTCGACGATCGAAGCGGCCGCGGTCCGATAGGCAACACACCGACCATGCACGCACGAAACCGCCCGCCGGCGCCGCGACGTATCAAAGCTCAACCCTGGAGCCTGTGAAGTGAACCTGAACAAAAGCGTGGGAGCAGCATTCGCGGTGGCGGCGCTGGCCGCGGCCATGGTCGCCTGCGGCGGGAGCAAGGAGGGAGCCGCGACGGCCACGACGGCGGCGGTCAAGGCGACCGCGACCGGCAGGGCCCAGGCGACCGGCGGCGACCGGACCCCGTCGGGAGTACAGGTCGCGCCGGAGTTGAAGTCGCCGACGCCGTCGACCGGCGCCGGAGGCGCGAAGCAGGGAGGGGTCCTGCGTCGGCTCTGGGCCGATCCGCCGACGCTCGACCCCCACCAGGTGTCCGACACGACATCGGCCTCGATAGTGATCGAAGTCTTTTCCGGCCTGATGCGCCTGAACTCCGACCTCAAGCTCGAGCCTGACCTTGCCGAGTCCTACGCCGTGACCGGGGGTGGCACGATCTACGAGTTCAAGCTCCGGCCGGACCTCCGGTTCTCCGATGGGTCGGCCGTGACCGCCGCCGACTTTAAGTGGTCGATGGAGCGCGCCGCCCATCCGAACACCGAGTCGACAGTCGCCAGGCTTTACCTGGGCGACATCGTCGGCATCAACGAGATCGTCAACGGGAAGGGGGCGGTCACCGACGCCAAAGGCATCGAGGTGATTGACGCCCGAACCTTGCGAATCACGATCGACGCACCAAAGCCCTACTTCCTTGCCAAGCTGACCTACCCGACCGCGTTCGTGGTAAACCGGCGCAACGTCCAGGATGGTGGGAAGGGTTGGACGCGCAAGCCTGTCGGCACCGGCCCGTTCAAACTCGAAGAGTACCGGGTCGGGGAACGAATGGTGCTTGCCCGCAACGACTTCTACTGGGGGCGCAAGGCCTATGTCGACCGCGTTGCGTTCAACCTGGCCGGCGGCGTATCGATGGCGATGTACGAGAACGACGAGATCGACATCACGGGTGTCGGCCTACTCGACATCGACCGCTTGAAGGACCCGCGTGAGCCGCTCAACGCCCAGCTCGTAACGGTGCCACCGGGATTCAGCGTGTCCTATATCGGCTTCAACACGGCCAAGCCGCCATTCGACGACATCAACTTCCGCAAGGCCCTCAACTATGCGGTCGACAAGGAGTTGATCGCCAGCGAGGTGTTCGGGGGTCTCGTAAAGCCGGCCTATGCTGTCCTGCCCCCCGGTTTTCCTGGGTACACCGGCGAGATCACCGGCATCGACTTCAACGTCGAGCTGGCGAAGCAGTATCTCCAGAAGTCGAAGTACGCGGATCCTGCCAGCCGCCCCAGGATCGTGATCACGGTGCCGGGGACCGGTGGCTCGCCCACGCTCGACATCGAAGTCGCAACCGATATGTGGCAGCAGACGCTCGGCGTGAAGGCGGAGATCCAGCAGGTCGAGTGGGCAACGTACCTGCAGGACCTGAACCGGCGAAGGCTGCAGGCGTTTGGTGGTCTCGGGTGGGAAGCGGACTACCCGGACCCCCAGGACTTCATCGACATCCTGTTCCACAGCGCGAGCGAAGCCAACCATGGCGGCTATAAGAACCCGGAGATCGACCGGATCGTCGAAAGCGCCCGCACCGAGGCTGATCCATTGAAACGCCTCAACCTGTACAAGCAAGCGGAGCAGATGATCGTCGACGATGCGCCGTGGGTACCGATGTGGTTCGACACCGAGGGCTACGCGCTCATCAAGCCGTGGGTGAAGGGCTACCGGTTCACCCCCCTGATCGTGGCGAAGCTGAAAGACGTCTGGATCGACAAGTAGTACCGGTCCGGCCCTAGAATCCCGGCATGCTCGTCTACATGGCGCGGCGGCTCGTGTGGACGCCGTTCTTGTTGCTCGCGGTGTCCCTGTTCGTGTTCGTCCTCGGGAGGTACGGGCCGGGCGACCCCGTCGAGGTGCGCCTCGGCCAGCACTACACCCCTGAGGCGGCCGAGAGGCTTCGAGAGCAGTTCGGCCTGAACAGGCCGGTATCGGTCCAGTACGGGAGCTACATCTGGAACGCCCTGAAGGGCGATTTCGGCGAAAGCTACCGCTACCAGGGCAAGACGGTTGCGAGCCTCCTGGGGCCCAAGCTCTGGGTGTCCTCCCAGTTGTTCCTGGCCGGGATGCTCATCACCGTCACGCTCGGCGTCCCGATCGGATTCCTGGCAGCGCTCCGGCAGGGCACCTGGCTCGACCCGGCGATCGTCGCCTCCACCCTCGTCGTCTACGCCCTCCCCGTCTTCATCATCGCCCCGGCCCTGATCGTCATCTTCGCCCTCTGGCTGGGGCTCGTTCCGACGGCAGGCTGGGGCGGCTTCTTCGACAAGCGGACCATCCTGCCGGCGCTCACCATCGGGCTCCCCGGGATCGCCGTGTTCGCCCGCCTCATGCGCGCCAGCACGCTCGACGTCCTCGGGCAGGACTTCATACGCACCGCGCGCGCCAAGGGGCTCCGTGATCGTGTCGTCAACTATCGACACGTCGCCCGGAACGCCCTCATTCCGGTGCTCACCATCCTCGGCTTCTCGCTCGCCGGCATGCTCGGCGGGGCGCTCATCACCGAGCTCATATATGGCGTTCCGGGCGTCGCCAGCTTCGCCATCGACGCCATATTCCAGCGCGACTACCCGGTGATCACTGCCCTGGCCCTGATCGGGGCCGGCTCGCTCGTGATCGCAAACCTGATCGTCGACATCCTGTACGCCGCCGTTGATCCACGGATCAGGTACGCGTGACCGGTCAGGGACGCGCCACCGCGGCTGCCGCGCCGGAAGCGGAAATGGCCGGGCCGTCCCATAGCCCGCTCCGGCGCGCCATCGGCCGGCTGGTCCGCAAGAAGGTCGCCATGGTGGCGCTGGCGATCATCGTCACCCTGTATCTGATCGGCATATTCGCCCCGCTGGTGGCACCCCGCGACTACAACCAGACCGACCTGCGGAGCGTCAGACAGGGCCCGAGCGCCACCCACTGGCTCGGCACCGACAGCCTTGGCCGGGACATCCTGAGCCGGGTCATCTGGGGCATGCAGACCACGGTCATCATCACGCTGGTCGGGCTCGTCACCGGGAGCCTCATCCTGGGGGTGACGCTGGGACTGATCGCCGGATACCGGGGTGGCCTCATTGATGCTGCGATAGCGAGGGTCGGCGAGGTCGTGGCGGCGTTCCCGGACATCCTGCTGATCATCCTCCTCGCGGCCACCCTCCGCCCAAGGATCGTCGACTGGGCGCGGAGCGTCGAGGACGCAACCGGTATTAGCGGGATCGTGTCCTCGGGCGTGGTCGACTACTTCGTCGTGGGTGCCGCGCTCCTTCCCCTTAGCTGGTTCGGGATGATGCGGCTCGTACGCGGCCAAGTGCTGTACCTGCGCAGGATGCCTTACGTGGACGCCGCGCGCGGTGCCGGTGTATCGACCGCCCGGATCCTGTTCGTGCACCTGCTGCCGAACACGGTCGGCCCGATCATCGTCAGCGCCTCCTTCGGGCTTGGGGCGGTCGCGGGATCTGAGGTGTTCCTCAGCTTCCTCGGGCTGGGGGTGCAGCCGCCCAGGCCGAGCCTGGGGTGGATGATCGCGGACGTATCGGGACGCGGCGCCGGTTCGGTCTCGGTGCTGCGCAACCACCCGGAGCAGCTGCTCGCCCCGATCGCGGTCGTGTGGCTCCTGATCTTCTGCTGGAACCTGCTGGGCGACGCCCTGAACGACGTCTTCAACCCGCGGACGAAGTAGTAGGGGGAGGTCGCGGGAGCGTTGCGCCCACAGCGAGCGGTCGAGGTGGGAAGAGCCGCTCACAGCGAGCGGTCGAGGTGGGAAGAGCCGCGGTCGAGGTGGCCATCGCCTGAGTGGGTCGCCCGCCATGTGATATCGCCGGTGCCATCAAAACCCTCCGCTGACATCGCCCGTGATGTCATTTGGCGGGGGGTGCTCGCAGGCACCCCTCCGGTGCTCAGCTTCCCTATCGGACCTACCGAACGCCGACCCGGGCCTAAAACGCGCGCAACGTCTCGACCGGTTTCCGGAAGCCGCCTACTCGAAGTCCTTCGCTGCCAGCCGTTGCGCCTCGTAGCACGGCGCTTCGACGTCGCTACCGGCCGCAAGCACACTCCAGCTCCTGACCCTCGCCCAGAGGTGCCGCAGCCAGTACTGGAGAAAGCCCCACCGCTGTAGCTGGGCGACGTGGCAGAATTCGTGCCGGATCAGCGCCAGGTGGCGCCCATCGAGCAATGCGCCGTCGGCCCCGCGCGTCAGGTACCGACCGCGCATGAGGATGAGGGCCCGATTGAAGGGAAGGGCGACGGTGATGGCGCCGCCCTTCTGGCGGTCCCATCGGAACAGCCGTGCCCGCCCGAGTTCAACTGGCGAAACCCCCCAGCCAATCATTCGGCGGCCTGCCACGCTGTCGGGCGCGATCCGCATCAGATCTTCAGCCTCTTCCACCTGGATTCGGGAACGAGCCGTACGACGGCCATGATCCCTCGCCAGAACCAGGGGTGATAGACCACGTCCCTTCGACGGTCGACGGCCTTGGCAACGGCGCGCGCGAGCGATTCCGGCGAGGCAACAGGCAGGCGGCCCATGCGGCCCCAGGTCATCGGCGTGTCGATGAAGCCTGGCTTGACCGTCACCACGTGGACGCCGTGGTGATACATGCGGGCGCGCAATCCCTGCAGATACAGCGCGAACCCACCCTTCGCGCTGCCATAGAAGTAGTTGCTGAAACGGCCGCGGTCGCCCGCGACCGAACCGATCCCGACGATCGTGCCTCGTCCTGCCGCTGCCATCACCCGCGCCACGGCTTCGCAGACTGAAGCCGCGCCCAGGTAGTTCGTCTCGAGGACGATGCGTGCGGACTCGAAGTCCTCGATCGACCGCTCCCGGTCGCCAAGCTCGCCAAACGCGACGACCGCGACATCGACCGAGCCGATCTCCTCCCCCGCCTGGCGCACCAGCTGCCGGTGCGAGCCGTAGTCCAGGGCATCGAAGCGGTACGCCGCGGCCCTGACCCCGAACCGCACCCGGAGGTCGCCCGCCAGCCGGACTGCTTCGGCGACATCTCTGGCACCAAGGGCGACGTCGGCGCCCCGCCGCGCATACTCGCGGGCGATTGCCCGGGCGATCGGCGACGTCGCGCCCAGCACCAGGACACTCATCTCAGCCCACCAGCCCCAGCCGCCTGCCAAGCTCGGACTGCATCACGCCTCCGGGGTCGTAGCGGTCCCTGGTCTCCTTCCACTGGCGCCAGTCCGGGTACATACGGCGAAACGCGTCCGCGCCCAGCCGTGCGTCCTTGGCAAGGTACACGCGCCCGCCCGCGCTCGCGACCAGGTCGTCGAGCCGCTCGAGCAGTCCGAGCAACCGGGCGCCCGTGTTGGGGAAGTCGAGCGCAACCGTCGTTCCAGGGACCGGGAAGGACAGGCCGCCGTTTGCCTGCGGCCCAAACTCCTTGATCACTCCGAGGAACGATGGAATTCCTGACGCTGCGACCGCATCCAGCGCGCTGTGCAGGGCTCGATTCTGCGGATCGGGCGGCACGACGAACTGGTACTGCAGGAGCCCCCGTGGCCCGTAGAACCGGTTCCAGTTCTTGACGGCATCCAGGGGGAAGAAGTACCGGTCGAACGTGACGGTGCGTCGGCTGTTCCCGTTCCGGAGGTAGAGAACGGCGTTAAACGTCCGCATCGAGACCCGGTTCAACAGCCAGTTGAATGACAGATAGCGCCCGTCGACGAGCGACCGCCGGGGGGTGACATCGGACTGACGCCTGTCCAGCGACGCGGCGGTCCGCTCCGATCCCGCGGTCCCGATTACCCGGGCCGGCCCGGCTGCGCCGGTCACGCGGCCCCGCATGAAGAACCCCCGCCCGACGCTGCTCCCGCGCGCGGCACCGTCGATCCAGCCGACTGAATACGAGTAGCCGCCGCTCGCGCCACTCACACGCACGAACTCATCCATGTTGGCGACCCTGACCGTTTCCATCTCGATGGCCGCTAGTCGCGGACCAACTTCGGTGCCGGCCACGACCCGCTCGAGCTGGACGTCCATGGCGAGGACGATGCCGGTGAGGCCCTGCCCGCCGGCGGTGGCCCGGAACAGCTCGGCGTTGATCCCCCTGTCGCAACACACGATGTCGCCTGACGGGAGCAGGAGCTCGACGTCCCGCACGTGGTTCGACCACGATCCGGCCACGTGATGGTTCTTCCCGTGGATGTCGCTCGCGAGGGCGCCGGCGACCGTGACGAACTTCGTGCCGGGCACAACGGGGGGAAAGTAGCCGCGTGGCAGGAACGTCGCTGCGATGTCGGCGATCGAGACGCCCGCCTCGCAGCGGAGCCACCCGGTGGCCGGATCGAAGTCCAGCATGCGGTCGAGTCGAGTCATGTCGATGACCCGGCCGGTCAGCAGGGCGGCGTCGCCATAGCTGCGCCTGAGCCCTTGCGCCAGGATTGGCTCGTCCTGCCGGTCCACGATCGCCTCGATGACGTCAGCCCGCGTCTCCGGGCGCGCGACCAGCGCCCTCACCTTCGGGTACCTCCCCCAACCGGCGATTTCGCGCTGCGACCACCTGGCCACGGCCATCCCCGCGACCTACCGGGCGTCCGGCGGTGTGCCCCGCCGGTTGGCCATGGTCCGGGGCGAGAGGTCGTACAGCGTCTCGTGCCCGTCAAAGAACCGCGCGAGTTCGTCGACCATCAGCGTGAAGAACCTCGTCCTCGAGGCGGCGGTCACGCCGGCGATGTGCGGCGTCAGGAAGACGTTCGGCAGGTCCCGGACCGGGGAGTCGACCGGGACCGGCTCGGGGTCGAATACGTCCAGCGAAGCGATGATGTCGCCCTTCCGAAGCCGCTCGATCAACGCAGCACTGTCGACGATGGCGCCGCGGGAGACGTTCACGAACACTGCACCGGGGCGGAGGAGACCGATCTCGCGGGCGCCGATCATGCCGCGTGTCTTGGGCGTCAGGGGGGCCAGACACACGACCACGTCGGTCACAGCCAACACGTTGTCGAGCGTCGTCAAGGTGAAGCGGTAGGCATCGGCGACGTCCTTCGGGATGTACGGGTCGTGTACCAGAACTCGTGTATGAAACGGCTCGAGGTATTCGAGCAGCCTGCGCCCGATGTGTCCGCAACCGATGAGCCCTACGGTCTTGCCGGTGAGCTCACCGCGCAAATAGCCCGGATCCTTGCGCCGCTCTTCGTCCGAGGGAGCCGGCCGGTGTTCGACCAGCCGTCGGAACTGGCCGCCCGCGTTCCTCAGGCCGACCAGCATCATTGCGAGCGCCCACTCCGACACCGGGTACGACGACCCCTGTGTCGTGTCGACCACCCGGACCCCCCGGGCTGCGGAGGCGTCGACATCGATCCGCTGCGCGAACCGGTCGCCCTCGAGCTCGCCGACGAACCGTAGCCGAGGGCACTCGTTCAGGACGTCGGCCGTGACTCTCGGGGCGCCGTGGCACACGACCAGGGCAT
>Ga0233425_10005319_pt1 | contig 20455 bp, 18 predicted proteins | sample Watercolumn_Towu_2_FD_181712 | JGI IMG/M metagenome (GOLD analysis project Ga0233425, IMG submission 181712) | Freshwater microbial communities from Lake Towuti, South Sulawesi, Indonesia - Watercolumn_Towuti2014_140_MG | ecosystem: Environmental > Aquatic > Freshwater > Lake | place... | reverse complement strand
TCGGCATCCCGCACCGTGTCGGGGAACAGGTCGCCGCCCATCTGGAAGAAGCGTTTGGCGTCCTTGAAGCTCGTGATGTCGGAGGGGGTGCGCTCGTCCTTGGGCGGTGGTGCGACCTGGGGGCGTCCATAGCGATAGACGACGTCCGGAACGACAACGAGCCAGACGTCGGGACGGCGCTCCTCGGCGCGGATGTGCGCGCGGATCGCGTCGGCGAACAGCAGCACCGTGGAACGAACCGCGTCGGCGCGATTGTTCTTTTTGATGCAATGATCGATGTCGCCGCTCTTGACCGCTAGCTCGACCATGCCGCGGGTCGGCAGCGCGATGCCGAAGCAGGCCTCGAAGCCTGGCCATGCGGGTGCCCATAGGACGGGCTTGCCCTTTGCATCGACCTTACCGGGAATATGCAGGCTGATCCGCTCTAACCAGCGGCGGGATAGGCCGACGCCGCTCTCCGTCCCGATGACGCCCAAGCGGACCTGGGAGCGGCCATCTGGACCTTCGAGCGGCCCGAAGAGGAAGAGCCCATCTTTTGGCGCTTCCATCTGCTGCCCGTGACCGAACTCGAGCAAAGGCTCGGCGATGCGGTGCGTGAGGATGCTCATGCGTCGGCCTCCTCCGGTATCCCATCCCGGTCGAAGGCCGTTTCGAAGTCCTCTGACAGAGTTATCTGGCCTCCCTCGTCTTCCTCGGCTCGGCGGTCTTCTTCCGCGGCGAAGCTGACCGGAAAGTCGAAGCTCATTGGTAGGCTAGCGACCGCGAGGCGCTCACCGGACGCGGCAATATCTAAGGTCGCATCACCTTCGGCAAGCCAGCCCATTGCGGCAAGCAGCATGTCGCGCCATTTGTCGTTGAACCAAGACCGCGTGAGGCGCAACCGGATGCGCTGCAGCTGTTCACCCGGGAGCGGGGTTCGGCCATTGGTCGTCACCGCAACATTGGCATGGACCCGGAAGAGAGCATCCGGCCAGAGCTTGGGTTGAGCGACAAGGCACAGATGCCAGCGCCGGTCCTTGAACTTGCCGCTCAGGACACGGTCGACCCGATGGCCGTCGCTCAGCGTCAGCTTCACCCTTCCGTCGATGAGTCCGTCGGGGAAGAAGCGGCCTCGGGCGCCCGAGGCGAAATCGACAGGAAGTAGCCCGAGACGATGCATGGCCAGGTCCCAATGCTGACGCATCAGGTTGACGGCGATCCGCCGCGCGTTGGAACGCTCACCGAAGTGGCGGCTATATGTACCGTCGATCACGCCGTTGAAGGGCAGGCTAGCGCGTGCCTTCAACGGCGGCGCGCCATTATCGAGACGCTCGATCGCATCGGGTCCGCAGAAGGCGATAGCGCCTCCCTCGTGAAGGACGTGGGGAACCTTGGTGAACTGGCTCCACGCTTCCAGCTGCGCAGTCGTTCCCTTCGCCTCCAGGATCCAGACGTCAGGCCTCGCCCGGAGTTCGAACCAGTTGCTGTAAAGCGTCTCGGAATTTAGCGTGACCAGCTTTCGACCGTCCTCTTGGGCAGCGACGATCATCGCAAGCTGCTCGGCGTCCGGATGCTCGACCTTCGGTACACGTGAGGTGTCGAGCGTCTCGAACAAGGGCTGAAGGCAGGCTGCCCAGTTAGGGAACGCATTGTGTGCGTTCTGGCGGAGGATCTCTGTGGGGAAATCGCCGAAGTCCACGGCGGCGATCCGGATTGGGACCATAAACTCCGGGTCGTTTAGCTTGCGACGCATGACGTCGCCGAGGGCGAGTTCCTTCTTTACGCCTTGCTTGCCGATGTGCTCGGACACGACGACGATCTGCTTGATCGCCTCGTGCCGCAGCACGTGCTCGATCTTGTCCCAGAAATCGTCGCCGCCCCGAAGCGCGCGAACGTCGACCCAGACCTTGTATCCGGCCGTGGTTAGGCGCCCGGCAAGCCACCGGGCGAAGCGATTGTCCTCAGGATTGGCGTGCGTGATCAGAATTGTGTCGCGCACCGGTGTCGGAGCGGTAGTCATGGGAGTCCCCGCCAGCAGAGTGCCGAACCTAAAAGCACGAATGTGCGACTACTCTGCCAAGGGGCGCACGTTGGTGATGGTGATGCCTACATCGGCGCTCGCAAGTGGCTCGTCCGTTGTAAGCATCTCAGCTTGCAGGTCGATCGCCAAGGCAAGGCATGCCCGATCGCCGAGGGACAGACCGAGCGCCTTCGTCGCTGGCCGAAGGTCGCCTACTATGAGCGCCTGGGCAGGAGTGAGCGGCCGGACATCGAGATGCAGCCCGCCAAGTGCCTCACGTACCTCGTCGAGCGGCAATCCTCGGTCCCGTAGCTTGGAAACGACCTCCGCGAGGTTGGCTGTTCCGATGATGCTGCGGGTCAGGACGTCGATTATCCGATCCGCCCCGGGTTCATCGTTTAGAAGGCAGAGCAGGGCGGAGGCGTCGAGTACGACTTTGCTACTCACGCTCCGCCTCACGCCGACGCTCCGCGATCAGCTCGTCAGCCAAGCCGACGCCTTCGGGCACATACTTGCGCAGGATCGCGCGAGCACGCTCAAGTGCCTTAGGTACGGAACGTACCCGCAGCTCGCCATCGTCCACATCGACGAGGACGGTGTCACCCGTGGTGATCCCGAGCTCACGGCGCATTGCCGCCGGGATCACGAGCTTACCACCGTCCACGATCTTGACCCTCTGTGCTTCCATCTGCACCAAACCCGCTGATACAACCCGTCCAAGACCTTGTACCGGAGAGCAAAGTCGGACGCCAGCGTGAAGGCAGGGATTAATGCACGGCCGATCACCGAAATAGCGTTCATCGATAATGGGGCAGCTACTTAGACCCGGTCCGCTTAGCTAGGCTACGTAGGACCGGTAGTTGCCGTTCTGAGCCGATTGCTGCATGACTGGCTCACAAGGGTGTATCCAGAATGGCCATGACGATCGACAGCACCTCGTCCCCGATCCGCGCTGCGCGGGTGTACCTCCGCGTCAGCACCGACGAGCAGGACCTAACTCGCCAGGAGGCGATCGTCGCCGGCGCGCGCGCTGCGGGCTACTACGTCGCGGCGGTTTACCGCGAGAAGGCGTCCGGCGCTCGACCCGACCGTCCCGAGCTGTTGCGCATGGTTGCGGACCTGCAACCGGGTGAGGTCGTGGTGGCGGAGAGGATCGATCGGATCAGCCGCCTCCCTCTGCCCGAAGCCGAGCTGCTGGTGGCGACGATCCGAGCCAAGGGCGCGCGGCTGGCGGTGCCGGGCATCGTTGACCTGTCAGAGCTTGTTGCCGACAGCGCCGGCGTCGCGCGCATCGTGCTCGAGGCGGTTCAGGACATGCTGCTGCGCCTCGCCCTGCAGACCGCACGCGATGATTACGACACCCGGCGCGAGCGCCAGCGCGAAGGGATTGGGATCGCGAAACGGGCAGGGCGGTACAACGGTCGCAAGCCGAACCTCGCCCTGCACAAGCGGATCATCGGCCTGCGCGAAACTGGCATGAGCATCTCGCGGACAGCCGAGTTGGCGGGCTGCAGCATCGCGCAGGTCAAGCGGGTCACGGCGCTGCAAAGTTCTAAAGTCGTAACCGCCGATCCAACACCTAGCTCTAAGGCGAGGGACACCGGCCAAGTGCCAGAAACTCAGGAAGCGTCCGAAAAGTAGGAAAAGGCTATCTTGCTGAATGCATGCGGCCGGTCTGGTGAGGGTCGAGAGCAGTCCGGCAGCTTTCGACCGAGCAAGCGGCGATAGCGGCCATTGATGCCGCGGGAGCAACTACCGACCATTCCCGGCCGTTTGGAAGAGCGAGCGGCCATCCCGCAACCGGCCGATTACCACCTCGCAGCGGTCCCATTTCTCATGTCTGACGGACCGTTTCGGGAAAGGGCAATCGGGAACAGGTTTCGGGAAAGCGGCTCAACTCGGAGGGCATCGGAAGACCGATCCTGCCTCGGCTGTCCCGCTGCACCTTCCTTTTGGGAATGCCCCGACCGTTTCATTGGCCGTTCCCAATTGAGGAAGAGGATCAGGCTGAAGTCATACCCGCTTGGCTGTTCAGGCGGCGGTTCGACTACGTCTATTCACAAGGTGCTGCCGACGTTCGAAGAACACGACAACCCCCGTGAGCAACAGGACGCAGATTAACGCAGTCGCAAACGTGTTGAGGCCAAATCCGCCCTTGACAGCTTCCTTCGTGAGCAGGTTCCCAAAGTCGGCACCGAACGGCCTGGTGAAAACGAATGCCGCCCAGAATATAAATGCCGCGTTGACCCGAGCGACATAGTGCAGAAGCAATACCACGCCGATCATCGCCATGCAGACGAGCGACCCCGTCGTATAGGTAAGGCCGAACACATAGACGAGTCCGTCGCCAAACGCGGTGCCGAGACTGTTCGAGAACAAAACGGCGCCCCAGAAAAATAATTCGTTCTCACGATCGACCACAGCGCTCACGTCACAGGTGCCCCGCCTGAAATACCAAATGCCGAGGGTCAGCAACATGCCACCAAAAAGGATGGCCGACGTCGCGTTATAGCCAAGGTTGAGGGTGTGCGTTGAGAGATCAGCTATTTCTGTTCCCGCCGTCGTCGTACCTACGATCGTCGCCCAAAACAGAAAAGGATGATAGCGATCGGCACGAACCTGCGCGACGAGGAAGGCCGCCAGAAGGGCCAGAGTGATGGCAAGTCCGGCGACGTAGCCCAGGTTCAGCGTCTGGGCGATGGCGTCGCCCGCAACCTCACCCAACGTAGTGGCGACGACCTTGGCCAGCCAAAAGCCGAGGGTGATTTCAGCAACTTTGCGGGCAGGATGTTCCCTCGACACGTCGACCGTCTCCATACGCACACCCCCAGAGCCAACGATCATCAGGTCGGACCATCAAATTCAAATCGAAACTCGTGGACGGCCGGCAACATTGGGACTTTGTATAGTCGGCTCCACCAGCGCCCACTTTTTCGTGACTAAGCCGTCACGATGCGCCAGACCTTCCTCCTGATCCCGATCCTGCTCGCCGGTTGCGGCGAGAAGGCCGCGAAGCCGCCCGCACCGCCTGCCCATGCCGAGACGATCGCGCACGAAAGCGAGCTTCTAAAGCTGACGCTGACGCCCGAAGCGCAACAGCGCCTGGGCATCAGCCTGGTGCGCGTCGGCGGAGGATCGGCTACCGCAGCGCGTGAAGTAGCCGGCGAAATCGTGGTCCCTCCGATCAGCGCCAATGGCGTGCCGGTCGACTCAACGACCAATCTCCAGCAGATCGGCAGCCAGCAGGCTGCGGCCGATGCCGAGCTGGCGCGGGCATCGGCGCAGGCCCGCCTCGCCCGGATCGCGCTCGACCGGGCCGAGAGCCTGGTGCGCGAGGAAGCCGGCAGTGTCCGAGCGCGCGACGAAGCCGCAGCAGCCCTCGCAGCAGCGCAGGCGGCGCTGGGCGCGGCACGGCAGCAGCGCCGTTTGCTTGGGCCTGCGGTTGCCTCGCTCGGTTCGCAATCGGTGCTGTGGGTCCGTGCGTCGGTGTTCGGCAGCGACATGGGCGATGTACGCCGCGCGGACAGCGCGACGGTGCGCACGCTCGGCGATGGCGGCGTTCCCCGCGCGGCACGCCCGGTCCAGGCTCCGCCTTCGGCCAACACCGTAGCGGGCACGGTCGACCTGTATTACGCGCTCGACAATCGCGACCGCGCCTTCCGCGTCGGCCAGCGTGTCGCGGTGGACCTGCCGCTCTCTGGGCAGACCGAGGGACTGTCGGTGCCCTCCGCCGCGATCCTCCGTGATATCCACGGCGGCGAGTGGGTCTATCAGAAGACCGCGCCCGACACCTTCGTCCGCCAGCGTGTGGAGGTGGCATCGGAGAGCGGCGGACGGGCGCTGCTGGCGCGCGGGCTGAGCGCCGGCGCGCAAGTCGTGACCGATGGCGCGGCGGAGTTGTTCGGCACCGAGTTCGGGGCGGCGCACTGATGCTCGGCCGGCTCGTCCATTTCGCGCTGGCGCAGCGCGTCCTCGTCCTCGCGCTTGCCGCCTTGCTGGTCGTGCTTGGCGTTCGCGCAGGGCGCGACGTGCCGCTCGACGTGTTCCCCGAGTTCGCGCCGCCGATGGTGGAAATCCAGACCGAGGCGCCGGGGCTGTCGACCGAAGAGGTCGAGAGCCTGGTGACGGTGCCGATCGAGACGGCGGTCAACGGCGTGCCCGGCCTGATGACGCTGCGATCCAAGGCGGTGCTGGGCCTGTCGTCGGTGCAAATCCTGTTCGAGCGCGGGTCCGACGTGATCCGCGCCCGCCAGATGGTGGGCGAGCGGATCGCGCAGGTGCAGCCGCGGCTGCCGCTCGCGGCGCGTCAGCCGGTGCTGATGCCGCCGCTGTCGTCGACCAGTCGCGCGATGAAGGTCGGGCTGTCGTCGTCGAAGCTCGACCAGATGCAATTGTCCGAGCTGGTGCGCTGGACGATCCGGCCCCGGCTGATGGCCGTCCACGGCGTCGCCAACGTCGCGGTCTGGGGCCAGCGCGACCGACAGTTGCAGGTGCTGGTCGATCCCGACCGGCTGCGCGCGGCCGGCGTGACGCTGGCGGAGGTGCGCGCAGCGGCCGGGGACGCTGTGCTCGTCGGGGGCGGCGGGTTCGTCGATACGCCCAACCAGCGCCTCGCCGTCCAGCAGACAGGCACGGTGCAGACCGCGGCCGAGCTGGCACAGGCGGTCGTCAGGCAGGCGGGCGAGGCACCGGTCAGGATCGGCGACGTCGCCCGCGTGGTCGACGGCTTCAATGCGCCGATCGGCAATGCCATCATCGACGATGGCCCGGGCATCATGCTGATCGTCGAGAAGCAGCCGACCGCCAATACGCTGGAGCTGACCCGCGCGGTCGAGGCCGCGTTCGCCGAGCTGAAGCCGGGCCTCAAGGACGTGAAGGTCGACACGACCATCTTCCGGCCGGCGACCTTCATCGAACGCTCGATCGATAATCTCACCCGCGCGCTGATGATCGGCTGCGCGCTGGTGGCGGCGGTGCTGTTCCTGTTCACCCGCGACTGGCGGCAGGCGACGATCAGCCTCGTCGCGATCCCGCTGTCGCTGCTCGGCGCGGGTCTGATGCTGCTGTGGTCGGGCGCGACGATCAACGTGATGATCATCGCCGGCCTCGTCATCGCGCTGGGCGAAGTGGTCGACGATGCGATCATCGACGTCGAGAACATCGCGCGGCGGCTGCGGCTGAACCGCGAGGCGGCTGATCCGAAGCCGGCGTTCGCGGTGGTGCTGGCTGCCTCGCTGGAGGTGCGCTCGGCGGTCGTCTTCGCCTCACTGATCGTGATGCTGGTGTTCGTGCCAATCTTCTTCCTGGGCGGGGTCGCGGGCACCTTCTTCCAGCCCCTCGCTATCGCCTACGTGCTCGCGATCGGCATGTCGCTGCTGGTCGCGCTGACCGTGACGCCGGCGATGTGCCTGCTCCTGCTCCCCAACGCGCCGCTGAAGGAGGAGCGCGACACCCGCTTCGTCGCGGCGATGAAGCGCCGCTACGTCGGCTTCCTGCCGCGCGTGGTCGCGAGGCCGGCGATGGCGGTCGGGATCGTCGCGGGCGGGCTGCTGCTCGCCGGTGTCGGCTATGCGACGTTCAAGGACCAGTTCCTGCCCGACTTCCGCGAAACCGACTTCCTGATGCACTTCGTCGAGAAGCCGGGGACGTCGATCGAGGCGATGGACCGGATCACGATCCGCGCGTCGAAGGAGCTGCGCGCGATCCCCGGCGTCCGCAATTTCGGCGCGCATATCGGCCGCGCCGAACAGGCCGACGAGGTAGTCGGTCCCAATTTCACCGAACTCTGGATCAGCCTCGACGAGAACGCCGATTACGATGCGTCGGTGAAGCGGATCAAGGAAGTGGTCGAGGGCTATCCCGGCCTCTATCGCGACGTGCTCACCTATCTGCGCGAGCGGATCAAGGAGGTGCTGACCGGCGCCGGCGCGACGATCGTCGTGCGCATCTACGGCCCGGACCAGGCGGAGCTGCGCGCGGCCGGTGCCCGCGTCCGTGAGGCGATCAGTGGGGTTCCGGGCGTGTCCGACCTTAAGCTGGAATCGCAGGTGCTGGTGCCGCAGATCCGCATCCGGCCACGTGCGGGCGAACTGGCGCGGTTCGGCCTTACCGCGGGCGAGGTGCGCCGCCAGGCGCAGGTGCTGGTCGCACAGGCCAAGGTCGGCGAAATCTACCGCGACCAGCGTGCCTTCGACGTGGCGGTCTGGGGCGAGCCGGCGGTGCGTAACAGCGTCCACGCCTTGCGCGACCTGATGATCCAGGTGCCCGCGCCGGGCAATGGAGCTGCCGGGGCGCCGGTGCGGCTCGGCGACATCGCCGATATCGAGATCGCCCCTGCGCCCAACGAGGTGAAGCGCGAGAACGGTCAGCGCCGGCTCGACGTGACGATGAACGTCGCGGGCGCGGACCTCGGCACCGTCGCGCAGGCGGTCGACGCCGCGGTAGCGAAGGTGCCGTTCGCAACCGGCTATCACCCGCAGGTGCTGGGCGAATATGCCGCGCTGACGGAATCGCGCAGCCGGCTCTGGAGCATCGGTGCGCTATGCCTCGTCGGCATCCTGCTGCTGGTCTGGATGGAGTTCCGTTCGCGCCGGATCACCGCCCTGGTCGGTGTCAGCCTGCCGTTCGCGCTGGTCGGCGGGGTCGTCGCCGTTGCCGTCACCGGCGGGGTGTTGTCGCTCGGCTCGTTGGTAGGGTTCGTTACCGTCATCGGCATCGCCGCGCGCAACGGCATCATGCTGCTGTCGCACTATCAGCATCTCGAACGGCACGAAGGCATGACCTTCGGGCGCGATCTGGTGCTGCGCGGTGCCGAGGAACGACTGGTGCCGATCCTGATGACCGCCGCCTGTGCCGGCCTCGCGCTGGTGCCGCTGATTGTCGCCGGCAACGCGCCGGGGCATGAAATCGAGCATCCGATGGCGATCGTGATCCTCGGCGGCCTCATTTCGTCGACCGCGCTCAACCTGTTGCTGCTGCCCGCGCTCTATGCCCGCTATGGCGAGGACCGCGCCGTGCCGCCTGCCACAGCACCGAAGGAGGTGCTGGCATGATCCGTCGCTTCGCTCCCGCCGTCGCGCTGCTCGCCTCCGCGTGCATGAGCGTGCCCACACCTCCGCCGACGATCGCCCCGCCCAGCGCGACGGGCGAGTTCGTCCGGCTTTCCGTCGCGTCGATCGCACCGGTGCCGGATGACTGGTGGCGGCTCTACGACGATCCTGTCCTCGACGGACTGGTGCGATCGGCCCTCGCCGCCAATGCCGACCTGCGTGTCGCCTACGCCAATTTGGACGGCGCGCGCGCCGCTCTGCGGCAGGCACGGGCGGCGCGGCTACCGCAGACGACGGTCGAGAGCGCGCTGGGGGTCGACAACCCCGCCTCGCAACCGAGCGCGTCGGGCAACGTGCCGACGACGGATTACGATATCGCCGCGACGGCGAGCTGGGATCTCGACCTGTTCGGCCGGCTGCGATCGGCCGCGACCGCGGCGGGCGCGGATGCCGAAGCGCAGGCCGCCGTCGTCGACGGCTTGCGCGTCGCCGTGGTGGCCGACACGGTGCTGGCCTATGTCGACCTGTGCGGATCGACCCGCGCCATCGCGACCGCGCGCGAAGTCGCGGCGGCACAGGACCGGTCGGTCGCGCTCGTGCGCGAACAGTTTCGGGCGGGCGAGGTGTCGCCGCTGGAAGTATCACAGGTCGCGACCATTGCCGCTGCCACTCGCGCGGCCATCGCGCCGTTCGAGGCGCAGCGGGCGAACGCGCTGTATCGGCTCGCGACGTTGCAGGGACGCCCCCCGGCGGAAGCGCGTGCTTATGCGTTCACCTGCACCGCCGCGCCGCGCCTCAGGACGGCCGCGCCGATCGGCGACGGGACCGCGCTGCTGCTCCGGCGCCCTGACGTCCGCGAGGCGGAGCGACGCCTTGCCGCAGCCGCGGCGCGGATCGGGGTGGCGCGGGCGGACCTCTACCCGCGCGTCAATCTGGGCGGAGCGATCGGATTGCTGTCGGGCGGGTTCAAGGCCGTCGCGTCGCCGCTCGTCAGCTGGGCGTTCCCCAATCAGGCGCCCGCCCGCGCTCGCCTGGAGCAGGCCCGCGCGACCGAGCGCGCGGCGCTCGCCGGATGGGACGTGGCCGTCCTCCGTGCTCTGCGCGAGGTTGAGACGGCGCTGGCGGCCTATGATGCTGAGACTCGCCGTAACCTCGATCTGGCAACCGCCTCGCGCGAGGCGCAGGCCTATGCCCGGCGTACCGCTGCGCGTGTTCGGCTCGGCGATGCGCCCAGACTGCTTCAGGTCGATGCGCAGCGGGCTACAGCGTCGGCGACGTTGCAACAGGTCCAGTCCGATCTGGCGGTGTCGCAGAACGAAGTGGCGCTGTTCCGTGCGCTGGGCGGTGGTTGGCGAACCGACGCCGGCACGCGATAACCGGGCGATGCGGATATTGATTGTCGAGGATGATGCCGACACCCGCGCCTTCGTGGCGCAGGGGCTGGGCCAGGCCGGGCACCAGGTCGCGGTCAGTGCCGATGGCCGTGACGGGCTGTTCCAGGCGACCGGGGGCGGGTTCGACGCGATCGTGGTCGACCGGATGCTGCCCGGCCTCGACGGCCTCGCCTTGGTCAAGGCGTTGCGCGCGGCCGGTGACGCAACGCCGGTCCTGATGCTGACCGCGGTCGGCGGAATCGCCGATCGGGTTGAGGGACTGGAGGGCGGCGCCGACGACTATTTGGTCAAGCCGTTCGCCTTTTCCGAGCTGGCCGCACGCCTCAACGCGCTGGCGCGCCGGCCGGCACCGCGCGGCGACGACGCGCACCTGCTCCGGGTCGGCGACATCGTGCTCGACCTGCACCGTCGCACGGTGGAACGGGCCGGACGGCGTGTGACCCTGCAACCGCGCGAGTTCGCGCTGCTGGCCGAGCTGATGCGCAACCCCCGGCGGGTGATGACGCGGACCATGCTGCTCGAACGCGTCTGGGACTTCGACTTCGACCCCAAGACCAACATCGTCGAGACGCATCTGAGCCGACTGCGCTCCAAGCTCAACGCCGGGTTCGACATGGACGCGATCGAGACGGTGCGCGGCGCGGGCTACATGATCCGGGACGCGTGAGGATGATCCGGCGCCTTTCGCGCTCCACCTTCGGCATCGTCGTGCTGGTCGCGCTGGCCTTCGCCGCGGCGACGCTCGCGATCGGAGGGGTCGCCTATGAGGTGACGCACGAGGCGCTGGAGGAGCAGCTCGACCACCGCGTCGCGGTGGAAACGCGCGCGCTCGTTGCCGAGGCGAGCGAAGCGGGACTGGCGGGGGTGGCCGAAGCCATCCGCCTGCGCGAGGATGCGCGGAACGAAGCCAGTCTCGACTATCTGCTGGTCGACCGCAACGGGCGGACGGTCGCCGCCACCATCGCCCCGCTCGCGCCGCCCGAACCCGGCTACCAGGAGCATTTCGGCTTTCGCCGCGGCGATACCACCGGCGTCGGCCAAGCCCTCGCCACGCCCTTGGCCGCTGGGCTGCTCGTCGTCGTCGCCGATCGTCGCGACCTGGACGCGATCGACAGCACGCTGGCGGCGCTGTTCGCCGGAGCGCTGGGCGCGGTGCTGGCGCTGGGGATCGGCGCGGCGGTGCTGGTCGGATGGCTGACCCGGCGGCGCCTGTCGCGCATCGATGCCACGGCGCAGGCAATCATCGCCGGCGACCTGACGCAGCGGGTGCTGCGCGACGGGTCCGACAGCGAGTTCGATCGTCTTGCCGCGACGCTGAACCGGATGCTCGACCGCATGGCGGCGCTGATGGACAATCTGCGGCAGGTCTCGACCGACGTTGCGCACGACCTGCGCACACCGCTCACCCGCCTGTGTAATCAGCTCGATCGCGCAGCGGCCGGCGATGCGGAAGCGATCGGTGCCGCCCGCCGGCAAGCCGATGACCTGTTGGAGATCTTCGCCGCGCTACTGCGTATCGCCGAGGTGGAAGGACTGGCGGAACGCCGCGCGTTCGCCGCGATCGACCTGTCGGCGCTGCTTGACGATATGGCGGACACGTACCGCCCCGACTTCGAAGCCACCGGTCATTACCTCGAGACCGATGTCGCTCCCGGTCTTCGCATCGAGGGCGACCGTCGCCTGCTGGCGCAGGCGCTATCGAATCTGCTGGAGAACACGCTGCGCCATACCCCGGCCGGCACAACGGCAACGCTGTCCGCCCGAACGACGCGCGACGCGATCGAGGTGACGCTGAAGGACGACGGACCAAGCGTTTCTCCCGCCGACGCGGAGCGCCTGTTCCAGCGCTTCACCCGCGCGGAAGCGTCGCGTACCACCGATGGGCACGGGCTTGGCCTCGCGCTGGTCCGTGCGATCGCTGTCGGGCATGGCGGCAATGCCATCCTGTCGGAGAGCGGAAGCGGGTTCGGCGTCACCATTCGCCTTGCGGGCGGTCGATGAGGATGATTCCGACCCTCAAGGTTTCTCGAAATCCCGTCAGAACCGGGTTTTGAGAACGACCGGCCTTTCCCAATTCACCATCCCAATGGAAATGTACCTGCCGCACTCCGGTCATGCGGGCGAGCTATCCGAATATTCTGCGCTCACGATCCATTTGTTCTTCCATCATAGCCCAGATGCGGCGAGCGGCTTGGCGGTATCCCTCCCAATCTTCGGCGATAGCCTTGCTGCTCCAAGTGGTGACGTGTTCACTCGATGCGAGTCGCTTTGCAGCAAATGCACGTTGCATGTCATCAAGTTGCGAAAGCAGGACGCCGTCAGCCCCCGCCCGCAGCTTGGGAAACAAGACATCGCGCACATACTGTGATCGTGCTGCGCTTGTCCGGCTGAGGCGCAGGCGAGCCGTGCTGAGCGCGGCTATGTCAGGGATGGGCCGGCTGCAATGCTCACGAACCTCAGCGATACCCGCCGCGATCTGCCGATGATGTTCGTCGAGCGTTTGAGCCATCGGCCGATCATAGAATCGAATGGTTAACCGCTGGCTTCGCCCTTTTATAATTCCCGATACATGATCCCAAACGGGACGATCGCGGCCAGCGCGGTACGGCTGGTTCGGTCGTAAGCGTATATCTGTGCCCGTTCCTTGCGCCGCCCGCTGTTCGCGAAAACCTTCCTTTTTGACGATCCCGCTGGCGGACCATGACCGCAACGCCTTTCTGCGGCTCGCCGCTTGTCAGAACTGTTCTGGAAACCCGCTTCGCAAAACTGTCTGCCGGCGGCGGGTTTGGAGAACCCATTGGCATGGAGCGTGAGCACAACGCCCGTTTGCAAGCAGCGCCAGCTGATGGCGAGCACACTAGCAGATAATTCGAGCAGGGCGCTCCCCGCCAGTCGCAGCAAGCGTGAGCAGAAAGTCGGGCTGTTTGCGAGCAAGCGCCGCTATGATTGCAAGCGCCTACATGTACCGCCCGGATCAGCCCTTGTATGCCGACGAGGTTGATTGCTGTCAGAGCGCCAACCAACCATGCTGCTACACCGACTGCGCGATAAAATTGATGCATGTGACGATCACAGTCGCTGTATCATAAATTTTCACGCTTTTGACGCAGATGCTTCTGCAAAGATTATGTCGGGTAGCTGGAATGCCAGCATGCAACTTTAATAATAATAAATATTAAAAAAATATTTTGCTTAATATAAGGTGGTTCAATTAATATTTTCAACAATCCGAGAAAGGAGATCATATGTCATATCGGATTGCACATGTCCGCTTTACCAAATACGGCCGTACGTATCCAGTAAATTGTTATCGTAGAGATTTGAAAACTGGTGATGTCGTTGTGGTTGGGATGGCGCAAGAGGGAATTATCAAGGTCGCCGAGCTTGATAGCGTCGAATTTTTAAACTGGAACTGCGCCAACAGCATTTTAGGCAAGAGATCTGAGTTTCAACGCGGCGCCGACGGCTGCCAAGAAATTGTAAGGGGTGTGCCAAAGGGAGATACTCTCGAAACTTTTGTAGACCTTTTTGATAAACTAAAGGGCATGGGGTGGCTTCCATTTAAGCCGACATCAAAAGTCTGGAAAGTTGTATTTTCTAAATCTTTGCCAAGCATAAGCGGTATTATTGCTTTCCGTAAAAATGGTATTGATTTCCAATCTTTTGATGGGCCTGTAATTCCAGGGATTTCTGGGCGACATATAACAATATCTATAGTTGGAGGTGTGCTATTCTCTAGAAACTGGTACTACAAATCAGGAATAGATCTTTTTGATTTTACGGTCTCATTTGCAAACGCATTAGAAAGACGTGAACCTAACTTAGTACCGTATTATAAAGGGATAGGTCAAAAGCCCCCAAAACCGTTTAATTTTGAAGTCGAGCGTGACGAACTTGCCGATCTCCGAAATGCGTTGAATGGAGGGACCGGCGAACCGGTTTATCTTTGTGATGATGTTTGGATATGAGCATGGCTCCGGCATTTGTGCCATTGAACCGCCCCGGGTTTGTCGGAGGCCATGGGTTGTGAGTTACGCTGCCATATCTAGGTTCTCCGTGGCAGCATAATATTGCTCTTCGTCTTCGGCAGGCGGGATGTTGCCGATGGGCTCCAGCAGGCGACGATGGTTGAACCAGTCGACCCACTCGAGCGTGGCGTATTCGACGGCTTCAAAGCTGCGCCAAGGTCCTCGCTTGTGGATGACCTCCGCCTTGTAGAGGCCGTTGATCGTCTTAGCCAAAGCGTTGTGGAAACTGTCGCTGCCGATGGACGGTTCGATCCCGGCGTCGGCGAGGCGTTCGGTGTATTTGATGAACACGTATTGCGACCCCCGGTTTGTATTGGTGTGGTTGTGCCGTAAAAGATCTGGTTGTCCGAGATAAAATTGCCTAAATTTGAAACGGTTGGCATGACACGCAAACCGCCATTCGGACGACATATCTTGGACAGCCTTGAGTGAGATTTCTCTGATGCTCGAAACCGAGCCGCTGACCAACGACCCCGCTGTCCGAAACTCCTCTATCGGGCTGAAGGCCTATCTCGACGATATGGCTGCCGTCGTGAAGCGTGTGCCCGCCGCCTGGGTCCGGTGCGAGCTTCACGCACTGAAGGTCAGCGAACGCTTCACTAGAATGGAATTCATTGAGGTTGATTCTGACGGCAAGCAGATCGCCAAGGTCCAGGGCGGCTGCTGGCCGGCGGTGTGGCAGCGCATCGATGAAGAATTCAGGGGCGCTGGCCTGAACTTGGAGGCCGGATCACAGGTCCTCGTCAAACTGCAGAGCAGCCTGCACCCGACGTTCGGATTTCAGATCGTTGTCACCGACATCGACCTGACATTCGCGCTGGGCGACCTGAATGCACGCATGCAGTCGATTAGAAAGCATTTGCAGGACGCAGGCATCTGGAACCGAAACAGGTCGCTGCCGCAACCGGCGGATTTCGTGCGCGTGTCGGTCATCGCGCCAGCAGGTGCAGCAGGCCTTGGTGACTTTCGCTCGACCGCCGACCGGCTCGTTAGCGCCGGCTTGGCAGAGTTCGTGTACTACGAGGTGCCGTTCCAGACCCGTGACGCACCGGCGCGGATCGTTGCTGCGCTTCGGGACATCTACCGGTCATGCAGCGCAGAGGAGACACGTCACTGTGCAGTAGCGATCATCAGAGGGGGCGGCGCGTCAGCTGACCTCGCCTGGCTGCTCGATCAAAAGCTCGCGGAAGCGATCTGTCGCATGAATGTACCAGTGATGACCGGCATCGGCCATGAGCGCGACCGCAATCTGCTTGACGAGATCGCCTGTATCCCATGCGATACGCCATCCAAGGTGGTCGAACATATCCGGTCCACCATCACCTGTGCTGCGCTTGACGGGCAGCGCGCGCAAGAAGCCATACGCACCCATGCGGCGCAGATCGTAAATCGCCACGATACAGCTATTGCCCTTGCCCGAACCGCTATCGACCGCGACGCGCGAGAAACCGTGCGGCTGGCTGAAACGACCGTCCGGGTTACAGCGACGGCTCTGCAACCGGGCGCACGTACCTTGCTCGACAACACGCAAGCCGCAGTAACATCCGCCCGTACCGCCATCGACCGCCATGCTCAGGATACCGTACGGCTTGCTGAAACAACCATCCGGACCACCGCAGCCGGACTGGAACCCGGTGCCCGCGCACTCCTCGATGAGACGCATGTTGCGGTTACTGCGGCCATGGAACGTACGCGAGCAGTCTCGCGCCAGCGCAGGGAGCTTGCGGCAAATGCCGTCCAAAACCTGCAACGATCTGTGACCCGTACCGTCGAAGCAGCGATCCGCCCGGTGGAACTGGGCACCGGTAAGGCGCTGAGCGAGATCCGAACGCGGCTCGATGCGGTGCCTCAAATCGCGTCCGACAAGGTCACTCGCGCACACCTGCAGATCGCCGACGACGCGGAACGCTCCGTCCGCCTCCTGAGCGAAAAAATCACCCGCCTTGGTCAACAGGCAATCCAAGATGCCAAGCGGGGTCTGTATGACTGTCAGTCCGCCATCGCTATCATTCGTGAGCGCGCAGAGGCACTCCATCCGCGAACCGTTCTCGCCGCAGGCTATACCATCTTGCGTGATCAGGCAGGCGAGCCGCTGACTGGGATAGCCGCGGTGAGAATGGCAGACTTGGTCACAGCAGAAATGCGCGACGGAACGACACAGCTACGAAGCACCGACCAGCAAGGAGCTAAGCCGGAATGAATATTAGCGTGACGATCAAAGGAGCCAGCGAGCCAGCGCCTGCAAAATTCGCAGATGCCTATGCCGAATTGCAGGCGATCGCCGTCAAGCTGAAGCCGGAGCAGGGACAAATCCCTGACGTGGACGCGATCGAACCGTTGGTGAGGCGAGCGAATATCCTCGCGGCACATTGCCAAGAGCGTATCGAGTCTGTCCGCAAGCTGATCGGGGAACAGTCCTTATCATGATTACCTGCTTTGATGACGTAGCGTTTCTGTTTGCCTTCGTTTGATCGACGTTTAAGCTCGGCATGGATGAGCACATCATGCCCGGCGAAGCCTTCAGTTCGACTGGAGTAAAGACTGGGCCGTTGCGGGCGGCGAACGGAGAAGTTGCAGGCGGCGTACACTAATCTGTCCCACACACGGCGTGGTGAAAAGCGGGGGCGGCGGCGGAACTGCACTTGTATGAGCGCGGCGGGCATTGGTTCGACCTACATCGCTATGGCACCATAAGCGACCACTGGTTTGACGAATTTGTCTGGTGGTTGGTGGCCCGACAACTGGTGCCAGCAGGCGGGTAAGCATTTGCCAATTGGGAACGGCTGGCGACAGCTGGACCGTTCCCACAAGGATCCCGATCAAGACGGGACGCATACCTTGGGGTGTCATTCCGCACGAAACCGTACCGGCCACCAGGGGTGCATTTTTCAACAACCCCGGCCGTTTGCTGCACACCACCGGCAGCAGCAGCAAAGCTGGCATTTTACGCCGTTGAACTGTCCAACAACCCATGCGAGAAACAGCGATCAGAAAACCCCTACCGCAGGTTGAATGTTGAACATAGCTGCTACTCCCCTCCCCAGCCATGCCGGCACACGCCGGATCGGATATGCGCGCGTATCCACGGCCGACCAGGACCTCGCTCCGCAACTTGACGTGCTGCGCGCCAAGGGATGCGAGCCGATCTATTCGGAGCACGCATCCGGCAAACACGCCGATCGGCCCGAGCTGGCGCAGGCGATGAAGGCCCTGCGTGCCGGAGACACGCTGGTGGTGTGGCGGCTCGACCGGCTTGGCCGATCCCTCCCGGACCTGATCGCGACGGTGAACGAGCTGGCGAGCCGCGGCGTCGCTTTCGAGAGCGTCACTGAGGCGATCGACACGACCACGGCGTCGGGCAAGCTGGTGTTCAATATCTTCGCCAGCCTCGCCGATTTCGAGCGGCACCTTATCGGCGAACGTACCCGGGCCGGCCTGGCCGCAGGGCGCGCCCGCGGCCGTATGGGCGGACGCCCCCCTGCCCTTACCTCCAGGCAGCTACGCGAAGCCCGGTTGCTGTTGACCGATCCGGAGGCGACCGTGACGGCCGTGGCCGAGCGATACGGAGTGAGCCGCACGACGCTCTACAAGGGACTGCGAGAGCTGGCGGTCAAGGAGGCAGCGGCATGAGGGCCGTATTCATCCGTCATGGCCAAAGCACCGGCAACGCCGGCGTGCCCTGCCATGACCTCGCATCCATCGAGCTTACCGAGCTGGGATGGCGCCAGGCTCGTGAGGTAGCGCGCTCGTGGACCGAGGCGCCCAGCCTGATCGTGACCTCTCCCTACCTCCGCACCCGGCAGACAGCCGAGGCAACAATCCAACGCTTTCCGGCTGTGCCGGTGGAGGTGTGGCCGATCGAGGAGTTCACCTATCTCCAGCCCTCCCGGTGGAACGGCTCGCGGAGCAGCGAGCGAATGCCCCATCTGGAGCGATACTGGACCGATGCCGATCCGACCTACTGCGATGGCGATGGCGCGGAGAGCTTTGGGACATTGCTTCGCCGTGCTGAAGCGGCGCTGGCACGGCTTGCCGCCCTGCCCTCCCCCGGCCTCGCCTATGTGTTCAGCCACGGGCAGTTCATTCAAGCGGTGCGCGCCATCGTGATGGAATCCGATCTGGATGATCGAGGCAAGATGCTGCGCTTCTGGCGAAAGGGCGAGCCGCCCGCGATCGGCAACGCCGAGCTGGTGCAGTTCGCGTGGTCCGGTGCCGGTTGGCACCATAAACCACCTGCCGCAAGTAATAGGGGGGTTGTGCCATTTTGATATTGTGCATAACGTCACGCTATCAGAAATGAAGGTGTGCACACGTGCAGATAATCACGCTTGCAGCGCAAAAGGGCGGTGTCGGTAAAACTACGCTGGCGGTGAATCTTGCGGTTGCTGCTCAGGCCGCTGGGATCAAGACGGCACTGTTCGACCTTGATCCGCAGGAAAGCGCGACGGCGTGGAGCGAACGGCGTGAGGCTGAGCTGCCGCATGTCGAGCCGATCAGCTCACGCCGGCTTGACCAGGCGATAGATGCTGCGGGGGCAAACGGCTTTGCCCTGACCATCATCGACACCCCACCTGCGGCTGGTGCGGAAGCCGCAGCCGCAGCCCAGCGTGCGGACCTCGTGGTAATCCCGTGCCGTCCTTCGCTGATCGATTTGGACGCGATCAAGCGAACCGCTCAACTGATCACCAGCACCGGACGGACCGGTGTTGTCGTGTTGAACGCCGCTCCCCCGACCGCGACCACATTGCTGGATGACGCGCGGACGCTTGCCGAGGCGACCGGCTTGCGAGTTGCGCGCGCCGTCTTGCGTGAGCGCAGCGCCTACCGAGCGGCATGGCCTTACGGTTTGGGTGTCATCGAGCATGAGCCGAAAGGCAAGGCTGCTCTAGAGGTTGCAGCCTTGCAGAAGCACCTCCTTGATGATTTGATGAATTGCACACCTGCAAATGTGAAGGCTTGAACATGGCGAAGCGGACTTCTCTGTTGGCCCCGGCAGTGGCGCCACAAACCCGTCGCGAGATCGAGGCGGAGAACCCACCGGCTGCAACTCCGGCACCTCCGGCGAGCAGCGTCCGGTCGAGCGGGAAGCGGCCAGGCAAATATCACTTAGGCGCCTATTTCGACCCGGCGGACCCCACCGCCGAAGCCTTCCGGGTCTTGGCTGCCCGAACGAGGCGGAGCCATCAGGACCTTCTCGCCGAAGCGATCAGCGAGCTGGTCGCCAAGTACGATGCCGACCGGCAATTTGGCCGTACGTGATGATGTGCACACCTGCACATCATCACGTGTGCACGATACCAGGATCGATTCTGCATGACCAAACGCCCGAACCCAAATCCTGAGTTCGACCTGTTCATCCCGCTGATGGGCGATCTTCCGCTCAAGGATCAGCGGGAGACGATGGAGCGGCCGTTCTTCTCGCTTCAGAAGCGCAAGCGGGTGAAGCCGATCGAATATAGCAGTCCGGACGGCGAAACGTGGGTGAAGATCGAGGCGATCCCGGCATACGGCATGGCGACGATATGGGACGCCGATATTCTCATATGGGCCGCCTCGACACTCAACCGGATGCGGGAGCAGGGGGTCAACGATCTTCCGCGGACGCTTAGAACCACGTCCTATGACCTGCTGAGGGCGATCAAGCGCGACACTAGTGGCCGGGCCTATCAGGAGCTGCAAGCCGCGCTCCAGCGGCTTCAGACGACCTCCATATCGACGTCCATCCGCGCGCCGAAGCGGCGCACCAAGGCCGGCTTCAATTGGCTCGACAAGTGGACGCTGGAGGTGGACCCTGACACGGATCAGCCGCGGGGCATGACAATCACCCTGTCCGACTGGGTCTATGAGGGCATCATGGGAGAGCGGTCGCTGCTCACCATGCACCAAGACTATTTCCTGCTGACTGGCGGGCTAGAGCGCGCCTTGTACCGCATCGCACGCAAACATGCCGGCAACCAAAAGGGTGGGTGGACGTGCCGGGTGGAG